>Ga0065711_1000262_pt1 | contig 98295 bp, 61 predicted proteins | sample Hoacrofraction12_FD_59098 | JGI IMG/M metagenome (GOLD analysis project Ga0065711, IMG submission 59098) | Hoatzin crop microbial communities from Cojedes, Venezuela - Epithelial fraction 12 v2 (version 2) | ecosystem: Host-associated > Birds > Digestive system > Esophagus > Crop | place...
GTCCCGAACCTGGTCTTCACTTACAGCTGGAGGGATTTTACCCTCCTGGTCTCCTTCATGCCATCCATCGACTTGGGAGGGGTGAGGAGAGAGGTTGCCAGTGAAGACTGAGGCAAAAAAGTTGAGTACCTCAGCTTTCTCCTCATCTGCTGTTACCAGTTTGCCGGTCTCGCTCATGAGCGGGATAAACAAATGAGATAAACAAATGTTTTGGACATAAATCTGAAAATCAAGAGATACAAAAATAGCCAATTGTGGACTGGGAGGAAAGGGGCTCTGAATCTCAGTCCACCATATCCCAGACACATCCTCTAGAGAGTAAGCATATGTATCTGAGAAGTACTGCGACCTCTATCTTGACTTGATGAATTATTCCACAGACCCTCCCCTTTACCCCACTTTTTGATTTTCCTGTTACAATTTTTTTCAACCTGGGTAGTCATCTGAAGATTTTTAAGTCACCTGAAATGCTTTTCTGTTAATTAGCTACTAACTGGGAAGAAAAACCTATTCTTAATTGGGCCAGACAGTTTAGTTTTCTTTTCTTTTTTTGAGTTAGCAGGTTAAACTATCTTATGACAATGCTAGGATTTACTCAAATTTAAAAAGTCTAACCTCAGGCTTTACTCTTGTCTTGTCTTGACTCTAATTTTTGCCAAATGTGGATTCAGTTTTGCCCAAATGTTTGTTTTGGCCCACAGATCCCATCCAAGGAATCCTTGTGTTTTATATGTGTTTCACTGCTTTGGAACAGGCTGTGAGGAATAAGGTAGATGTCAAAGAGAAACTCTTGTGGCTCAGGTTAATTAGTAATTGTCAGCACGTCCTCATTATCCAAACAGATTAGTCTCCTAACATCAACTACACAAGAGAGTAACCAACTCTTTTTCACATGCAGATATTCTCAGAAAAGAAGAGCAGTACTTCATTGGAAAGGGAATTCCTCAGCTGCAAATGTTGTGTTTTCCATCAAGTTTTTAATATTACACCATAAAGGACAGTTGGAAAGCTGTCTAAAAAGTAAAGAGTAATTCACGTAGTTACTTGGAAGTGGCGGAGAGTTCCATGACAAATCACTGAGTGTTTCTGTAGCATATAATGTGCTAGCTCATTTTGGTATGTTGTAAAACATAGTTCTCTGGATGACTTTTTCTCCATGTACTTAGGAAAACTTCCATTTCTGTTTTGAATGAGAGACGAAATCAGACCACACATCTGTTTCTCAAAGGCATAGATCTCTACAGTCTTCCTCTTCTTATGAGCAGATCTTTCCTGCCTCCTCCTCCTTACTGTCTGAATATATATACCATTTTGATTGCTTATTTTTCACTTGTACTTCAAAGCCATATTGACATATTATACTGTTTCATACCACTTTATGGGTTGATATGTCAAGACTGAGTCTCCTCTTCCGCTTTTGGTTTTTTTCCTTTAGAATGCAGATTCAATCCCCCTTCCCTGTTCCATACAAGGACCAAATAATGCAATTGCAAAATGAGGGGAAACTAGGTGGCTTTAACTTGCCTAATCTTTCAGTATGTATATACCAGAGTAATTCCTAGCTAATGTTATGGGAGCTTTAAGTTGATTTTAACTTTCTGCAGCTATTTTGAAAGTCAGGAATGAGTAATGCAGTAGTTAATTAGCCTTGTCCATTTTCTAGGTTCAAGATATAAAAAATACTCTACTATTAAAAGAGAATGAAAATCTGCCAAAAGTGGTTTGATTCCCTTCCTCGCTTTGTTTACCAGGAATGTTTTTGTTCCTTTGTGTTTCTAATGCATGGAACTCAAGAAGAGGAATACCTGAGCTCTATCCTAAAAGCACAAGGCTTCAGGCTTAAGAGCTTTCTGATGCCTCAGTTAAAAAATTTATCAGCAGTTGAGTCATACCCCACTAAGCTACTCTGTTCTTCCTCTGTGTAAGTACACAACTGTATCAAGACACCCAGAAGCACTAAATAATTACCTAGTTTTTAGCCTTATGCATATTAAAAAATCAGCACAAAATAAGAATGACAAATATTCTAACATGTAGTACATTGTAATGACCCTGTTTCTACACTACAACTCTAAACTTATAAACAAACCAGAAGTAAAACTTCTTTTCAGGAAGACGAAAGCTGCAATTTCTTGCAAATCTGAGATCCAATGCTTTAGAGAAAAGAGGGGAAACATCACTTAATGTCATGAATCTTCAGTAAAATTATGGAAGCCATGTAAGTTAAAAATGCAGTATGCTATATAATGTTTTTCTTCCTATCTAAACTACTAGCCTTTGGGTAACATGAAAGATAACTCCGCTCTTACTCAGTGGGTAGGTGACTCAGTCACCAGAGGCAACTGCCCAGTTAGGAGGAAAGTGCTCCTAACAGCAGCTGAAGAGTGAACAGCTGCAGATAACATTATTGTATGCAGTAGATGGTGTGACCGGCATGCTTTTCCCTTCATGCTCTAACATAAGAGTTTAAACTGCCTTCAGAGGAATAATAGATAACGTAGGTAAGTGTTGCAAAAATTTGTATCACGGAGTGTATCATTTGGAAATGTCTAAACAGAACTGTGTTAAAGAATTAAAATTATATTCCTTACCATAAGTATTTGCATACATTAGCCTGCCATTTTTTAAAAATTCTTTTCTTGAAAATATGTTCTTGCCTTTTCAAGGTGCAGTAGAATCAAGGGATGCTGATGGGCAGGGATAGATATTAAGTTGCTTTTTGGATGTAACCCTATAATTTTATGAGGAGGTTTTGGGTTTTTTTAATTAAGAGAATTCTTGGAGAGAATGATTAGCCTTGTGAATTGAGTCAGTCTCTTTAGTCATGTAGAAGGGTTATATACTACACTAGAGGTACTCTTTTACTGGAGATGCAGAATGTCTATCCTACAAGCCATTTTGTTTTGCCAGACACTTGCAAGTGTATGTATGTGGTTGTTCTAAGTAACTCTTCCCTTTTTGATTGTAAATAAGAACATCAGAAGGTTGCTGAGTTTGCATAAATTTGTGTAACTACATAGTTGGCATGTGACGAAGTGTGAGAAACAAAAAACTTGTCCTTGCTCTTAGGAGTTAAATAATAAAAGACAAAGAGAGAAAGTGATGGTAGTCTTCACTTCAGTGATACTACTGTAAACATGTTTATATAGTAGAGGGAATCATAAACTCTATTTTAGAGGAAACAACTGGCAAAAGAGAAGGATGAGTATCGTACGAACAACAGAAGATGAAAATGTTTTTTGAAGAAGGAAGAGAAGTCTTCGGTGTATAGGAAGAAGAGAGGAAAACAGAAATCTAAAGATGGAATGAGCAGATCTAACCTATGGCTATGTTGGTGTCATAAATTGACAACAACCCATGTAGAGCCTTAACCTGTTTCCAGATTGGCTGCGTTGGTTACTGTTACTATCCCAGCATTGCGGAGTTAAATATATTCCCCAAAAACATATATACTAAGGTGACAGTAATGGCTGTATTTACAAATAGCTGTGTGTCTATCTGAGCTGAATTTGTTGTTTTATCTGTGATATGGACATAGCAAAAAGAAGCATTAGGATGAAGAGAGTGGGTGAAGTCCAGGCAGTGACTTGATAAAAGTCAAGATGAAAGAGCAGATAAGATAGGTGGCTATTTAAAATTAAATATGAGTGGAATCAGTTCAAAGTCTTTCAGCAATTAAGAAAAATTAAAATTCTGTCATTTCAAGGATGATGGGGATGGCAAAATTTAAAATTGTGATGACTGTATGCTGGGAAATCAGTGCAAAGTTTTGGAGTGCAAGGCAAAAATTTCAGGGGATCTCTGAGTGAGTCTGGAAAGGCTGATTTTCCTAGCCTGGTGGTAGTACAAAATTTCCGTTTTCCTCAAAGACTCATCTCCTTCAAAGGTACAGATTCTGCAATGAAGGAAGGACCTTGGTGTGGATCATATAGTGACAGGGAAATGAGCTGATTGCAGCTACATGCTGAACATCTTGGTAGTGACAAATCCAGACAAAACAGACTATGGAGAACCAAGAATTCAGTAAGGGAAATCATAGGGAAGAGAGGATTTTTTAAATTAGCGTCAAGGCTATAAAAAAATTTGGAGAGGATCAGTGTGATTCAAAAAGGGACAAATGAAAAATGGCATTAGATGGATACGTGAGGTTGAAAGACAAGTAATTGTGCTGTTGAGGGTGATCAAGATATTTGCTAAAGGACAAATTGTAAGATAAATTGTGGACTTGATTTTAATTTTAGGAACTAGTGGGAACCACTAAAAGACACTATCCAGGAGAACAGAAAGGGGAAGATCTTTGCTGAGCATGTACACTTGACAGTTGTGGATAGAGGCTATAGTACGCACTACACTCCCCTTCCCCTATATTGCATAATTTTTTTTTAATGTCTTCATGGAAAAATTGTAAACTTCCTTGCAAAACATAGACACAACTCGTGCTTTCATCAGTGACATTAGTGATTTGATAATAATGGCATTTGTTTTAAATCATGATTCTTTTTTTTTTAAATCTATATAATTGTATTTTTATGCTTAGATGGAAGCTGTGTTGAGGCAAGGACTTACCAAGTTGACTTGGTCATCTGTGACACTGGAAAGTTTCTTTGAAGAAGCTGATCAATTTCTGTGTATGTTTAAATGGTTTTTGAAAAAGGTATACACTTGGTCACTATACAAATGAAATGACAGTTTAGAGAAATTATTTCCAGTACACTGCTCTTCATATTGGAAATTAATCTGTACTTATTTTTGTACCATTTGAAATACATAGAAATTTTCTTTGCTTATTACTTACTAAAGTATTTTCTTTTTTTTTTTTTTATATACTCAATGATTCTCTCCCACTATTGGAGAGAAAAACAAACATCAAATGTTTCATCTTTGCCTTCATTCTTGCAATAGAATATATTTCCACTTGTTGTCCTCAGATTCTGTGACTACCACTCTGATTTTCAGAGTCAACCTCTGCTTCTCTTTGAGTGCTTGTCTGTGAGTGCAGTTGCACACGAGATACCTCCATGTAAACATTGTCCAGTGGAAAACTTTTTAGCAATAACAGTATTCATAGCAGGCATGCTGTGAAACTGTCTCCTCTTTCTGCAGTCTATAAAATAATGAAGTGGAGCATTTTTTTCTCTCACAGTTCTCTGCATGCTGATTGATTCTGTGCTTTTTTCCTCTCTTCGTGTTTCCCACATAATTTCTGAAATCTTTTGATTGCATTAACAGGTCCAACCTGTATTGGTTCTTTTTCTTCTTGAGACTTTACCTTGATAGTCAGATCATAGTTCTGGCTTCGTGGTTGAACTCCATGGCTATGATCTCTGTTACCAATATCATAAATTTTGTGTTCTGTTGTAGGAGATTGTTAGTCACTGGTGGGGTGTATCCACTTCTTTTTCTGTTTGGCAGAAATACATAATTATGATCAAGTGCTCTGTTTTCCATGAAACTCAACGCTGAAGAAAATATTGTTCTCTGAGCCTGAGTATATCTGAAATAACCATGTCTTTTGTAGATACACTCTATTTTCCTTAAATGTGTAGGTTGTGTACATTTCTGACTTTCTTGCCCCTCCAATTTCAATACAAAAAGATGTAAACTTGGTTAGACACTTGATGACTGTAAAGGTAAATTATAAATAAATAGAGCAAAAGTGATGTAAAACAGAAGCATGAGTGATACTGTGACAAACAAGATGGGATATCACAGATGCAGAATATTTCAGGTAAAAAATTAAACATTGGACAGAAGTCAGTTTTAACTGGATTCTGCCATGACAAAGCCACTTCACTATAGTTGACTGAATGCTAATAATGCTGTAATTTAGAATCAAAAACCCAGTGGGAAGCTATGTTGAGTAAAAAAGGAGAAGGACTGCAGACTAAACCATCAAGTAAGTTACAGCAGCCACCCCTTTGCCTTGCAGTGAGAGTCATGGACAGTAAGATCATGAGCAAGAATCTAATCATCTTATATTAACATAGCTTGTTTTATTACTTTATTTTATTTAATCCTGCAGCAGTGTATCCTGCATAACTGGAATGATCTGGGGTCTGACTTACTATTGCTGCCTATCTGCCTAAAACTGCTGTTAAAACAGCAAGGACCCTTCAGGAGTCTAGCATGGATAACACCATGAAGCAAGAGTTCTCTTCTATTCCATCAGTTCCTCAGCTTTCAGGACAGAAGAAAAACAATTTTAAGGAAGCTACTTTTAGTCTTGGGACAACTTTCTGATGAGGTTCTCAAGGCATAGGAGATAATTCTTTCCATTATCACTCATTCACCTAATCTCCGAGACTGGACAGCTCTTTGAACTGTCAAAAGAAGCTCATTCAAAAATTAGATCATTGCTGTTATGATGCAGAAGTAGTCCTGGCTTGTAGAGTCTGTGAATCAATTCCACAGTTAATTTTAAAATATGGTGTTGATAACCAGAAATCTGTGAAGAATTATGTGGAAGCCCCAAATTCCTCTAAAGATTTCACTTTCTCAAGCATTCATGTGTCTCTTTGTTTTTAGAAGACTGCTTGAAATGAAATTGTGCCCACTACTAATCTTTTTAGAATTGTGTTATCTCTTTGTGCAGGATTTAAATACATACACTCTTAGTGATCCAGTTCTTGTTTTCTGCAGCAATAGTAACTGTATAGTTACCAGATTTACATCTGTTCTTTCATTGTTCATATTCCAGATTGTCTGCAATAGAACATGTTAACAAAGACTAAATTTTTTTTAGGGTGCTTGTCTTGCTAAATTCCCTCTGGACATAATAGAGAAAGAGGATAATTAATAGTAAAAGCAGACTATATTTAGCCATTGTAAATATCCCCTAAGTCACCATAACTCACGAGGTGCTGCTGTGCTTCCTTTTTTCTCTGCTTCTCTTCATCTTGAGGTCTTTTGCGTTGGTGGTTTTACTCCACGTTTTTTTTCTCTAATGATTCACTTTCTTAGAGGATTTTCTACTATGTAGGGTTCTTACATTTTCGAAGGGTAGAGATACAGTTTTAATTTTTCTGGAAAACACTGTATATAGCTGTCAGAACTCTCTAAAATAAAATATTATGCTTTAAAGATAAATGTACAGTATTAATATGATTTTCTCTTTTCAGGTTAGTGATTTAAGTGAAGTGCAGATTGATTTAATATTAAAAGAAATATCAAATACACTTTTAATTGTCTTACCAGATGGTCCTATGAAAGTAGAGAATATACTGACCTGCAATGAGGTGTGTGCCACTTTACAACTTTGAACTTGAATTCTTGAGCATTATAGAAACAATGCCTTGGTACATTAATATAAAACTAGAAAATAATTCTTCTCACTGTAGAAATACAGAACTTTTAAACAAAATATTCTAATAATTTTTTTTTTATGAAGATGCATTTGTTCTTAGGTATTTGAGACACTTAAGCTGTATCTGTTTCATAGATAAATGTTTATTTAATTGCTTCACAATTAAATGAGATTATTTTTGTATGAAGATCCTCAGACATGTGCAGTCTTTTATTTTTCCTATTTTTTCTAATCTGTTTTTTTAAAGGTGAAGGCAAAAGATACTTACCAACAACTATATTTGAGAATTTGAAACTTTTCTTGAAATGTTTTCTTAAAAATGTACTTAGTTAGTTAATTAGTGCAAGTAAATAAAATTGTTAAGGATAGTTGGAAGAGTATTTGGGTAATTTCAGATTCAGACTGTGAACTCCTTTCAATATTGAAGGTTTTCTTCTGGCCCTTAAAAATACCAATGCATTTCAAAAATGGAAAAATGGAAAAAAAAAACGCATAGTGATAATATAACAGAAGATTTTTATGATTTTGAATAAAGATTTTGGCTTTTGTTTCTCAGTTTTCTTCTAAAAATGTTGCTGTTTCATTGGAATAACTTGTCTGAAGAATGCAATGTTCAGAGAAATGTTTTGGTTCTCCGTGAAGAGGAACAGTAATAAGATAATTAGTGATACTAAGATAATTCATTGATATTTTTATTTAACAGACTTACACTAAAGAATGTGCTGAGTTATTAAACTACAAAAGCATGCTCATTGAAGATGCTGTTCAAGAACTAATATCTGTATTTGAAGAGAATGATGAAATTAAATATTCTAAGAAAACCTCAGAAAAACATGTATTACCAGGTAGATAACGTTGATTATTTAAACAAAAATTTCTGTCTCTAGTTCTGTAGATTTAGCTTGTACGTGTCATAATGGAATTGTTTTAGCTGATTTTCTTCAGACTCCTCCCTCCCACTACACTTTCATCTGTCTCAGTTCTGCCTTCATTTACCACTGTTAAACTAAACCACTAGTCTATGAAATACAGAGGTAATTCAATATTGGTGGAATTTCTATAATTAAACTCTGTCCTTCTGTTTAGATTACCAAGGTGTTTGCTCTAGAAGAAGAACATTATGGTTCCGTTTGTCTTAGCCACGAATTATGATTTATTTATTTATTTATTTATTTATCCTCCATAAGTGAAATACAGTGTTCCTCTCTTCTCAGCTATATCAGGTATTTGGTATTGCTCCTCTCTTTGTAACTTTTCTGTCTCATGAGAGTTGTATCTCAAATACCAGTGTTTTAATGGCTGGTCAGTTTAAATTAGTAGTCAATTTACTATCAACTGCTAATGTATGAGGCTTACAGGTGATCAATATGGCTGGTTCCCACTGCTCTGGGGTATGTTACAAAGATTTTAGGAGGTCCTGTACCATTAGAAGAGAATTAGTTTCTAACTGGCAGAAAGTATTCTGTTGTAAGGAAAAATGTATTTTGAGGTTTACTCAGTAATGGAGCTCCTTACACAGATTTTTTTTCTTCTGGGTTCAGTTTCCTGCAGGTATAGAGGCATGGTCTGGATCAATACTCCAGGAAGTTCAATATGATGCAAACAGTAAAACCTAATGAAAAGATACTTGTCTGTATTTTGTGAAATTATTTATATTGATTTATTTTTTTGCCATTTCCAGCTGATATATCCATATCTGCCTACCTATCTTTAATAACATATTTGTAGTGCATAGTGTTTGTTAGGCTGAGGCTTATAGCTGGGCTCTTAACCAGATTCCTGGTGTGAAATAATACCAATTACCTGATCCAGGTAGTACTAAAATAAATAGTAGTATTGTTTTGCCTGAGAAGAGGGTGGACATCATGCTTCAAAGCAGAACACAATGTTCAGTTAACAAAAAATCCATATTTTTTTAAATTTGCAGTAAAAGAGAAACATGTAGTCTTTGGAAATAATGAAGAGGAGAGAGAAAAGAATACTTCTGCAGCTCTTTGTGGTGATAATAGCAAGGGCAGTGATAAAGAAGAGTTTAAAAAGGTATTTTGTGATAAGAAGGAAATTTTTTCCAGAGATAGTAGATAGATCAGATTAGTAAACAATGTCTTGAGTTTTGGTAGCTGGTTATTAGTGGTACAGAAAGATATCACATAGAAAATATCAAGCGTCCTGTAAAAATGGTGAAATAGCTTCCCTACAAAGTGAGTTTAAGATGGATTTGAGCTTTCAAAAATATATTCCATGTTGTTGCAGTTATCACCTTTATGAAAAAAATGCTCAATATGTTAGTGGTAAGTGTAAAAGTTTGGAGAGAATATTGTGCCTAAGCTGTAACACGAGCTTTCCTTCTTGAGTGGGCAGAAACAGTCATACTTTCTATCCTTTTCCTACTTCACCGAGAAAAGATCACCTTTGTACTTTTTCCTTCAAGAATACAACCTCTTTGTATTCAGCAGAGAAGGGCAGTAGGAGAACAAGGACTCACAAAATTGCAAGGACAAATGCAATAGTGTTACAAGGTTGCATTCTGTTTTGTGCTAGTGATAATTACACCTTGCTGTATTTCTATGTGCTTCTTAATCCAGTACAGTCAGATTTTACTATATTTGTCTCTTCTTTGAAAAGGGTATATATGCACCAATATTCTTGGATAATTCACGGTGGGGTTTTTCAATCATAGAATCATAGAATGCTTTGGGTTGGAAGGGACCCTTAAAGGTCATGTAGTCCAAACCCCCATGCGGTGAGCAGGGACATCTTCAACTAGAGCAGGTTGCTCAGAGCCCCGTCCAACCTGACCCTGAATGCTTCCAGGGACAGAGCATCTACCACCTCTCTGGGAAACCTGTTCCAGTGTTTCACCACCCGCATCATAAAGAATTTCTTATTCTAGCTAGTCTAAATCTACCCTCTTTTGGTTTAACACCGGTATCCCTTGTCCTATCACCACAGGCCCTGCTAAGAAGTCTGTCCTCAACTTTCTTATAAGCCCCCTTTAAGCAGTGAAAGGCCACAATAAGGTCTTCCTGGAGCCTTCTCTTCTCCAGGCTGAATAACCCCAACTCTCTCAGCCTGTCCTCATAGGAGAGGAGCTCCATCCCTTGGATCACTTTTGTGGTCCTCCTCTGGACCCGCTTCAACAGGTTCATGTCCTTCTTGTGCTAAGGGCTCCAGAGCTGGATGCAGGGCTCCAGGTGAGGTCTCACTAGAGCGGAGTAGAGCGGCAGAATCATCTGCTGGCCATGCTTCTTTTGATGCAGTCCAGGATATGGTTGTCCTTCAGGGCTGCAAGCGCACATTGCCGGCTCATGTCCAGCTTTTCATCCACCAGCACCCCCAAATCCTTCTCGGCAGGGCTGCTCTCAATCCCTTCATCCCCCAGCCTGTATTGATCCTGGGCATTGCCCCGACCCAGATGCAGGACCTTGTGCTTGGCCTTGTTGAACCTCATGAGGTTCTCACATGGGCTCACCTGCCCAGCTTGTCCAAGTATCTTTAGATGATATCCCGTCCCTCAGGCTTGTCAACTGCACCACTCAGCTTGGTGTCATCTGCAAACTTGCTGACAGTGCACTTGATCCTGCTGTCTATGTCACTGATCAAGGTATTAATCTGTAGAGGTCCCAGTACGGACCCCTGAGGAACACAGCTTGTCACCAGTCTCCATCTGGACACTAATCCATTAACCACTACCCTCTGGATGTGACCATCCAACCAATTCCTTATCCACCGAACAGTCCACCAATCAAATCCATATCTCTCCAATTTAGAGAGAAGGATGTTGTGAGGGACCGTGTCAAAGGCCTTACTGAAGTCCAGATAGTATAGTAATGTATAATATGTATGATAATGTGTAGTATGGAGATCTTTTCTGAAGGACTATGAGACTTCAGCCAGATGTCAGTATTGTGTCTCTGAATAAGATAAATTGAGTTTCACTGGGTGTTATATTCTCTTTTTCATGCAGCTTTTACTTATGTAATTACTTATAAGCTATTTTTCCTGCAACTTCTCCCCTTGTGTTTCTCATGTAGCTTACAGCATAAATTCCTGAAGACAAGAGCTAATATGTTTGACTTTAAAACTTTGGAAATAATCTTCAGGTTCCTGACTAAATACAATACTAAATAATGTACATTTTATTTATTACAGAGATGTAAAGAGATGGTTGCGTATTTCAGTCACCAGATGCTAGACAGCCTCCAGAAAGCCACCCAGCTGTCTTTGGATAGTCTTAAAAAAGGAATATTTCTTTCACCGTAAGTTGCAAATAAAATATTCTTTCAGTGGTATTATCAGAACAAAGTCATTTCTGTGTTAATATAATAATACACATATACATTCACATGTGTAATTATACATGCACATGTATCATTAGTCAAACAGTTCCAAACCTCTTGGCTCTTTTAGCTCCAGCAAACCCTGGAGTGCATTCACTTTTTGTTGCAGTGATGCTTTGGGCACACACTTTTCTTTTATACTTTAGTTCTTTATGTTGTTAGTTATAGTTTATGCACTTTGTTTTGTGAAGAAAATGAAGTTTATTTCTACTATTGTTTCTCCTCTGCCTTCACCCTTTGGTTTTTATTGACATATGTTTCCCTTGATATTGCTTTCAAGACGCTGTTAGTACAATTTACTGTCTAACACAAATGACTCGAACTTAAATGACCATTCTAAGTCATATATGGAACTGTGCCCATAGTTTCATCTGGTTTCGGGTTATTTCTGCAAGCATGGCTGTATAATCAGAGTTGTTTCCCATGAATCAAAGACCATCTGTTTACTTTATGAATTCTGTGTGATAATGGCAAGATCCATATGACTTAATCATTCTCTTATATTGAGTATAATCTCTATAGATTCTTCTCTGCTCGAACTGGCATACACTTCAGAGACAGCATTTCTTCAGTATAGTACATTGCATATTGAAAAACCTGGTTAGATTTCTATTAAGAGAATTTATTTTAAGCAGGTAAAGTTGATGGCATTATGTCAGTAATGCGTGTTGAAGCTTGAGTTACTTTCTTTTTCTGAGGACTTCTTTCATAGAAAATGTGTTGAAATCCCAGTCTTATTGAAGTCAATTACAATTTATTCGGGTGCATCCTTCATACTTCTCTACAGTATCATATTGTTGAATCCTCCCTTATTTGGTCACTGTGTCATGTCATAGCATTTAGAAATTTTACTTAACACTTTGTTTTTAGTTTTTTGTGGGCTTAGGTCATGTATTTATGAATTTTCAGTAGCTTGTCATCTTTGAAACTTTTTTTTCTGTTCTGTTGAATATTTATCAAAAGTGTAATGGGGCAGCTTTTACTCTTGATAGATTGTTGCATGAAATGGTCAGTAAAACCTTCTTATGCCCTACTTAAAGCACAGGGAGAGTTCCATCATTCTTAAATTGAGAGATTAAAATCCAGAATCAGAAAATATTCTGGATAAAAGATTCTGAAAGCAGTGGCTAGATCCAAGGTAATTATGTCTGAATGATGGAGCTCTGGCTATTATCTTTACCCTTGTCCTGATTTTGGCTGGGATAGTGTAAATTTTCTTCTCAGTTGCTGCTGCGTTTAGTTGTTGCTAAGAAATCAAGGACTTTTTCCAATCTCCCATATTCATCTAATAAGCAGGTGTGCAGGAGCTGGGAGGGAATGCAGCCAGATGGCTAGCCCAACCTGGCCAGTGGAAATACTCCATGCAATGGGCGTCATGCTCAGTTTATTAATGGGCATTGGTTGGGGGGCAGGAATCCTTTCCTTTTTTTAATTCTCTTTTCGATTAGTTTGAACCCTCTGTTACCCAGGAGTTTGGCCTGTTTTGGAAGTCATGTGAAATTTGCAAAATCCATGAGTTTAGGGTTCTGTGATGACTGCTCAGGGACTGGCTGCGAGTCCATCATGGGGCAGTGAGAAAATTGTTTACAGATTGTTTTGTGTATTCATTATTATCATTATTACTGTTGTTATTATTATTGGTAGTAGTAGTAGTATTTCCTTTGTTGTCTTGTTAAAGTGTCAGCCCACGAATTTTACTTTTTATCCTTTCTCATCCCCATCCCATTGGGGGAGAAGGGGAGGGGTGAGCAAACAGCTGTCTAGTGCTTAGTTGCTGGCTGCTGGGTTAAACCACGACAGCTCTTTAAACAAGAAGCTTCTGTAAGTTTTGTCAAGTAGTTCATAACTTAATGTGAAAATTCATGATCATTAGCCCAGAAAAGGTAGCTCAAAATTATATTTCTAAGACAATTTGAGGGGGTTTCACGGTGGTAGTACTTATGACGTTTCACAATTATTTTTAGCAAAACTGCATTTGGGAGAACAAAGTTTTCTGTTCATCCAAGCAAATCTGAAGAGGTAGCTTCTTTTATAAAAGCAGAAGTACACCTTGCTATTCCCAATATGGTAAGTTACGTGTCATATAGGTAAGGTAAAATATGCTGTCTTACAGTTATCTCTGCATTTGTCCAAGAGCAGGATGTGGGCACACGCCTAATGAACCAGCATCCTTTCCAAAGGAGAACAGTTGCTCAGGCCTTTTGGTGTGCTGAGAGCACTGATGAAGTGTGCTCACAGTCCCAGTGTTCCTGGTTTCTTTCTTAGTGGTACTTGCAGAACCTGGACTTCTATTATTCTTGTGTGTTTCAGCAATTATATGGCAATCTGTTCATTAGTGTTCTTCGGAGAATGATTACAGTTCTCCTTCACGTGTAGCAGTTGCATTGCTGGAATAGATTTTTCATGTTTTTTATTTGAACTGTTTTGTTCCATCTGTGATTTAAATCCTTTGTTAAACAGAAAGAATGAACATTATGTTTGCTCAGTTTAGCTTCAGTCATCTCAACAGGAGTAAGACGACCAGAAGGAAGAACACTGAACAAAAATGAGAAGATTCGAAACCAAGAAAAGAGTGTAGACTTCTGTGTGCAGAGACAAAACAGCAGCTTGATTGCAAAGAACTAATTAGTGCATTTGATTTCCTTTTGTAGAGTGAGATAACTCTGTGTCAGCAATATGTATGGCATTTTATTTTATGTATGAGAAGGTAACTTAATATTATCCAATTGTCTTACAAAGATTACAAGTTTCATATTAATGAAATTATAATGAAAGTAAGGTTCTGTTCTAGGATGACATTCTTTTGACACTGAAGAAGTGTTTATATTGGCATTCTGTTGTACATTCACACTATGTGCTTGCACACAATATATAAGGTCTGTCAAAATGTAGAATTTTTTCCTTGTTGATATATATAAGCATAAAGCCCCAAGCTCCACCCACTTTTAAACAGTTTTTATCCCAGTGCTGAGCACTCCTGTATGTGATTTCATAATTTCAAAATAATGGCTTGCACATGAAAGCTATAAGATAATGTTCTAAGGACTATATTTGAGAATTAAGTGTGTCCCAAGAGTGATCTTTCTTTTGAAGTTTAACAAGAAATGCAGTTTTTCTATTATTTCCTGGATCACTCTCAGGAAGGTTCTTCCTCCTGCTCAGTATTTTGGATAAACTGACGTGTGCCTTTACTCCACTTTATCCTACATAGAATTATTTTCTAAGAAGGACAGGACAAAGTCACAATTAGCATTATTTCTGCCAATACAGTTCAAAAATTTTTGGGTTCAAAACCTTATGGCTGTACATGTACTAAATAAAACATGCTAGAGGCTGTTCTTTGACCTCAAAGTGAGCTGACCTGAAGTGGTGTGTATCCACAGTAGTAAACGCTTTTCTTCCTAAATCCTGGAGTTCACACTCAAATTATCTGTTAGGAACACCCTTGTCATGTTTTATGTGCCGAACTTTGCCTGATTTGTTTCTGGGACGGTGTTTTTTTGCATCATCCCAAAATACGCTAAGGGAGCACACTAGCATTTATACAGTGTGGATGACGGCAGACCAGAGCCTGTGTTTTGACCCTATTCTGTTCGCTAGTTGCTCTTCATTCAGATCAAGAATCCTTGTTTTCCTTCCAATTCTTTTTATCATGTACTCTGGTACTTGAATATGAGTTCTCTTCCTCTTCCTCTTCTGACATGAGTATTGGATTGCTCTCAAAATTATGATGCAATATCCTTGCCAAATGTACAAGTTGAGATCTCTAGGGCTAATGCATGGAGTTAAATTAATTTACTAAACATTGTGCTCTTGCAAAAGTTTTTGAGGTAATGCTACCTTTGGGATAAAAAAGCCCTATTCAGTACTTATTCAACTAGGACCTTTGACACTTTGATCCAGGTGATTTTGTTTGCCTGAAATTACCCATGGTGTGAATATATGTATAGGTAAGCACTCAGAAGGAGAACTTCTGTAGTTGTAAATATTTAAAATGATCTGTCCATACATACTTTTATGACCATCCCTGTTACAATCCTCTCTCGCAGAATTTAGTATCCAGTGGTTAAGAGCAACAGAGAGGAGTTTCTTGGCCTGCAATTGTTCGTGCTTTAAGATTCTAGAATGAAGGAAACAAGGCTTATAATGCATTCCCACAAATTATAAAAAATTGTTATAAAAATAATTATAAAAATAATTATGAAAATGCTGTTTAGAGTGTTGTAGGAATTGTAAAAATAACTGTAAAAAACTCAATAAATCTATCTACTTATACAGTTGCTTGTCATTTTGCTCAAGGTATGACTGTACAAACAGATAGTGGGTCAGTACAGTATCTTTCCTTTCTTTAGAGGCAATTCAGAGCCAGACAAACTCTTAAAATTGTGTTTTCCAGCTTCTTTTCCAGGGGAAGTTCTGCAATTCACTTGAGTGGAGTAAAACTGAGCTATTAGAAAATGACAGTCGCATATATTTCAACAGCATTTCATCTGTTTTAAATAGGTAATGGTTCCTAGTTTAGATGATATACAGCAAGCCATCAATCGCACAATTCATTTGATCTTGGAAGTAAGTCGTGGAGTTGCTCAGTGGGGACAGAGACATTTGCAAAAATCTAGTTTAAGAGCAGAATCAGGCACACGGCAAGTGTCTTCAGCACACTTTGGATCACCAGGAAAAATAGCCAAAAAGAGGGAAAGTAAGTAGTTTTGTTTTTTTTTTACTTATTTCAACTTTTTAATTTAATAAAAATGCCATATATAAATATTTGTGAATAAGCTCACTTCTCTTCGAAGAGGTCAACTGTGGATTATATTGAATTAACTTGTTGGTTTTATTGTAATTAGCTATATTTTTCAGAAATTGCTTTTCAGCCTTATGTAAGTGTTATAACTCTGAGAAATGGTAAGCAAAATGCTAGATTCTGAATCTCTTATTTAATTTGAAACAAAGTAAGCTTGTTAATTTATCTTTTTCTCTGCTTATTATGGAGTGTAGCCATAATGATATAGTTGAAACCATAAACAAGGATCGTAGACCAGGTCTCATTAGAATATTGAAGTAGAACAAAATCTAGTTTAATAATTAGATTTCAGTAAAGATTTTAATTGCTGGCTATATTCCTAGAATGGATTATAAAACACTTGAAGTGTTTGTTCATGTGAATATTTAGACTGTAGATAGACCTGCATCCATTTTAGTCAGATAAATTTTTCCTTAATATTATTTCTAAGCTTCTCTACATATGCTTTGCAAGCATCCACAAAAGCCCACATATATTTTTAATGTCTGGTTCTCTTAACTGCTTGGCTGAGCCAGTGATCTGCAATGCAGTTGTATCTTCGTTGTGAGTCCTTTGGAGAGTCTATAACATCTTGGAAAACTTTTCTTTTTGATAGCCGAGAGCTGGGACTTTATTCTTCTACTAATGTGATATGTATGATTTTAACCTCTTTAATGGGCTTCAAGCAGGGTGGCAAGTGACTATCCTCATCAGACAGTCATAGCCTTTTGTTCTGCTGTGGCAAAATACAACATCAGGAAGTAACCATTTTCATCACCTTTAAACTTCTCATCAGCATTGCCTCGGGGTGTGTGTTAATGTTTGGCTGATGAGAGCTGTGGAGTGCACTGGCAAGGATGGATCAATCTGAGGCTTTGTTTCCAGTGACCAGGTCCCTGAAAAGGGCTTCAGAGTAAAAGAGAACTTGGAGTTGCATTACTTCTCCCCCATGAAACAATGTGTGTGGTAGGAAGAGTGGATTTTTCTTCTTCATTCTCTTAAGCCTGCTTCAAAATGCTTAGCCAATGTTACGGCAGGAGGGGCTCAGATCTCAGGGATATCAGTGTCTTATATTGACCCTGATTGTCTCAGCAATTCATCAAAGATGAAGGAGGGACATGATAAATTGCATTTTATTTTCCTTCTATTTGAGTTTACTTGTAGTTCTTAAAGCAGAGAGAGCTCCTGTTACAATATCAATAGTGTAAGTGGAGCTGCAGCTACCAGTGTCTAAACTGCCTTTGAAAGCATATTTGGAGGCAAGAGGTCTACGAAAATCTGTAGATTGTCCTTCCCTCCTCTTTTTTTTTTCTCTCTTCTTTTTCTTCATTCGGTTCTAACTTCTTTCAGACAAGACTCCAAGGACTTTGATATTAGCAGTTTGTAAGAGAAGTGCAGTTCCAAAATATGACAAACTTTATTTGTGGACTCATTAATATGTGGCTTGGCAAAGTTTAGCATTTTTTTTAAACCACTAAATTGAATAACAAGAAGTTATTTATTTGAAACATGTTAGAGTTCAAGAAACTTACACAGTTTTAAGCAGTTTATACAATTAAAATCTTCAATTATATGAATTTTAAGAAAATAGAAAACAACACAGAATATTTATGAGACCTTGTCATGTTCTAGTTACAATTAAAACACAGTCAAAAAAATTAAATGCATGAATTATGAAGATTATTTTCTCTCCATTTGGAAGCATTCGCTCGAGCATTGCTTAACTTGACATGCATAGGTTTAGAAGAGAACTGTAACCAGACTTCTAAAGGTTCATTCATTTACATATAATTTTATATTACAGAAGGAGTTGAAGATGTTGTGCTTGCCAGAAAGCTAAGAAATTTTTACTCAGGTGTTGCAGAACATGAAGATATTTCTAAATTAGTTTTGCTCCTCTCTTCTTTGGTGAATTCTATAAGAGAAGCAGCTAGTGAAGTTCTGCAGGACTTTCAGAAATATGAGGTGCTGTGGACAGAAGATAGAGATGCCAAAATTCAGGTGAGTTTAAGGATGATCACCTACAGGACTGGTCTTTATTAATCTTATTTTTTGAAATCAGAAAACATTGAGGAAGGAAAAAATCAAGGAAAAAGATGTAGAAAACATGTTAAAAGCTGAAATTCTTATTTAGTTTTTCAGTAGTATATTTCCTAAGCTGAAGTAATAGCATGCTACCTAATTTTTATATTGGGGTTTGGCTTTTCCTGCTTCTGTGCCATTCTAGATACTGATAAACTGGTCCTAATTTGTTAATTGCTTTAATTTTTTTTTTGTGGAACTCTGGATTTTAGGCCACAAGAAATTACGCCAGTCTGGTGTGACGTATAACACAACTCATAGAAATTTCCACAGCATCATTATTTATCAGTACTGTGCAGTATTATCTATAGTAAGCATTTATTTTGAGTTTAATAAGTATTTTTATTCACCACCATTCCTGTAGTTATTTTAGGAAGTCAGTTCTGCTTTCTCTATTCCAGAAAGATTCCTCTTTTTAATTCTTGGTTGTTTGAACTCTAAGTTGAATCCTGAAGTGCGGTAGAAAAATTTAGCATCTACTACAACAAGAAAAAGTTCGTTTCCAAGAATTAGAGGTCTCTGGCACATCTGCTTCAAAATGTTTCACATTGTCCCACAACAGAGTTTTAATTTAGAATTTGAATTTAGAGATTCAGTAGAATAAAGTTGGCTTCTATATCTTCTATATCTGCTTTATTTAGCCTTGGCTTAATTGAGTTTTCTATTCTTATATTTTCTGTTTAATAGACTACATTATATATACATAGATCTATGAATATTGCATCACCTTATATTACTGCAGGTGCACTGCTATATTTTGTGTGTCACAATGCAGGTTGTGCAGTTTATGGGGGCTAAAAAACATCACTTAATATACAGAGCTGAGAATTTACTGTTAGACTAATTAAAATTTTAAGTCTAATCAAATAAATATTATTAATTTGATGTAGTTACTACTGAAGAAAACAATACTGCTACAGAGAAAGCCTTCATGATAACGCAATTAAGTTTTATGCACACATGCCCTAGTTTCTATGTTCTTTCTTTAGCACTGTGCTAGCCCTTCCACTGCCTGTGTGGGTACTCTCAGACACAAGAATAGAAGTGGGAAACAGCTTTCAGTGTTTATTACTTGCCCATGCAATGTAGGCATATTGAATATATCTCTTGTGTAACATTTCTGAAATGCAGCCTTTCAGAATCGCAAAATTTTTCTACACTTGAGTTCTGCTCATGGAACCACTTAGAAAATCTGGTTTATTATGATTGTTTCACACATAATTGGGCTAACAGTGTAGTTTTTCTGTAAGTGCAGGCATGTATTTTTTGATGTCTATTTTGTCACCTGTTTTCACAAAGCCAGTGGGTACTTAATATGTCTTGGATATCTGTTTCTCTGTTAAATTTGACTGGAATTTCCCAACAAGCTTGAGAGTTACTAACAGAGAAATTGATAAACATGAACACCTCACCACACGAATTTTACTATGCTAGCAAGACTACAGAAGGCTAAAAACAGGTATAATATTGGTATACATTTTCAGTAATTCTTGAACAACTGTTACCACTTGTTTTATCAAAAATATGAAAAAGGACATTTGTTGATTGACTTTTCAAACTACACACAGCAATTTTTGGCCAGCTGCCCATCTCTGACTGAAATTAAAGAAATACTTCACTATACTATATTTGAGGAAGAGGTGGAAGATATAAAACCCATTATTCCTCTTGGTCCAATTGAATTGCATACAGGTATGACATTTTCTTAGCTTTGTATGTACAGTAAGATAATGAATATACTAGTCATATGTTTGGTTTATTGTCTGAAATAAATCATAGAATGATAGAATGCTTTGGGTTGGAAGGGACCTTTAGAGGTCATCTAGCTCACCCGCCATGTGGTGAGCAGGGATATCTTCAACTAGATCAGGTTGCTCAAAGCACCATCCAACCTAGCCTTGAATGTTTCCAGGGATGAGACCTCCACTACCTCTCTGGGCAACCCATTCCAGTGTTTCACCACCCTCATTGTAAAAAATTTCTTCCTTATATCTAGTCTAAACNTTTTCAGTTCATCTCTTTTAGTTTAAAACCGGTATCCCTTGTCCTATTGCCACAGGCCCTGCTAAAAAGCCTGTCCCCATCTTTCCTATAGGCCCCCTTTAAGTACTGAAAGGCTGCTACAAGGTCGACCCACAGCCTTCTCTTCTCCAGGCTGAACAGCCCCCAGTCTCTCAGCCTTTCCTCATAGGAGGGGTGCTCCAGCCCTTGGATCGTTTTCATTGCCCTCCTGTGGCCCCACTCCAACAGCTCCATGTCCTTCCTGTGCTGAGGGCTTCAGAGTTGGATGCAGGACTCCAGGTGGAGTCTCACCAGAGCGGAGTAGAGTGGCAGAATCTGTTACCTCGACCTGTTGACCACACTTCTTTTGATGCAGTCCAGGATATGGTTGGCCTTCTGGGCTGCGAGCGCTATCACAAATAAGCAAGAACTTCAGTGGCACTTATCCCTCTCACCTTGCAGATTATTATGTAGGTGATGTCTTCTCTGGACCAGTGTCACTGTTCTGTTGCTTTTTACTTTCTGTGGCAGATGTTATCATGGTTGTTTGCTATCTAGGGGCAACTGGTAAACGTATCTCTTTCCAAATATCAGTGTGGCCACATTTCTAATGAGCAAGCCCCATCTTCTGAGAGTTTAGATTGTTTAAATCGAGAAATCACCTCTTTAAAATTTGTCTTCCTCATACATCAGAGAAGACAGAACCTGCGCACTTTGATAACTAGAGTTCGTTTCAGGATCTTGGTGGCACGTTATCCCTAGCTTTCTGTCAGTGAATAAGAAAAATTGTCAAACTGCTGACTGCATATTCGCATCCAGTTCCTGGATACAACTTCTTATTAATGAAACCACTATGGAGCTAGTTAATTTACTGTGGAAAACTCTTGCTGTCTATTATTCTGTAACCAAGAGTGATAAGAAGCAGTGTATGCAAAAGAATATGGATTTTGTTGATGGTCACAGTACTCCCTGATCTGTGATCGCTGCATCAGAAGGAGCCAAGTCCTCTAGGTTCAAGAACAACGATACTAAATGTTTTTGTGATCTGGAGAAACAAGTATTTTTCTTGGACTCAGTTTAGTTTTGGGAAATTATTTATTATCATTTACATATTCTAGCTTCTGGACAAGGTACAGTACTTTTCTTGAATTACCCTTGGCCTTAAGGAATCAGATTTTTAATGCTAATATCCACATTATTAAAGAAGAAACTATATCTGCTGTAAAATTTGTTTTGTGAGCAGAAGGCTTATACGTTGTTAGTATTTTTTGATTTCTTTCAACAGAGTACAAAATGTTGCCTATTAAAATCCTAATTTGTTTTGATAATAAATTAGAGTGCAAATGATTGGCTTTTCTGTCTCTTCAGTGTTGGTTTGTGTTATGTATTAACTGCATATGGTATGTTGTGATGCCTTACAGTTTTGGTTGTGAAGTATTCCAAATCCCAATATTGAAATCCCAAAATACTGTTTCCTCAATAGGTATAAACCATTTATATATCACTGATCTTAATGCTTTTGGTACATATTAATTAAATGCATAATCTGAGAATCTACATTAATAAGTAGGCATTTTTCTTTTTTATTCATTTTCTCTATGTGTTCTATTAGATAAGCTTACCAATAAGTTTTATAGATATCATAATATACAATAAACCCACAGAAATATGTTGAAATGTAGTTGAAATTCTTTTGAAACTTTTAAAAAGCAGTATTTGGGTTGCCTTTCTGCTTTTCCTAATTGCTGTTACAGAACCCTACGTGATGATGTGGGGTTTATTAACAGAAAAAAATTAAGATGTAGATTGAATTTATTTATTTATTTATTTAAATCAGGACCACTGAAAATAGCACTAGCAGTTGAAGCCAAAGCCTGGAAGATGCTCCTCTGTCGCTATTTAAATGAGGAATATAAAAAGAAAATGACAGACATGACATCATTCATAACTGAATATTTAAAGAAATTGTCTCAACCTCTGTGTGACTTAGATGACTTCAGATTTGCAATGGAAGCTTTATCTATCATACGTGATAATGAAATACAAATGGATATGGCTCTGGGACCTATTGAAGTAAGATGACTTTTAATTTTTTATCTTGATTGAAATGATATTATGTAATAGGAGTCATAAGATAAACTGAGAATCCAAACAAGGAGTTTACTGTCCTGAATGATCTAGCTGAAGATGGGAAACAAAGTAGTATTTTTGTTGTGATTTTTATTATAAATTATGAATCAGTTTTAGATACTTTGCTAGATACTCTGTGAATGCAGAACAGAAAAACTTGCTCTCAAATACATTATAACATATATACAAACTAGGAGAAAACATGCAGAAAGAAGCAGAGAAAGGACCAATACTTTCCCTTTTTCTGTGTGCTTTGCCATTAGCCTTAACCCTCTTCCTAACTTTTCTGTATCTATTAACAAATATCTTGGTCATCTAACCCCTTTATATATAGCCAGAATATATTTGCGGAGCCGCACATCATTGTACGTGGTCAGAAACTTGCAGCATCCTTTTAGTTTTCCCTATAAGAAAGAAGCTAAAAGAAGGTCATGGATTTTTACACGTACTTGGTATTTGTTATCACACCCTGAAACATTCAGCTTCATAGAACGCATTTGTTTTACATTTTCATCCACATTTTGGAGAAGAAATTGTATTGTTGTATAGTAACATCTTTTTTCTTGAAGATTCTTCTATTAACATGATACCATAAAGGACTCTCAGTGGATTGTCATAATTTTTGCTAGTTTTATGCTAAGAAAGTGGGTTTTGTCTTAGCAATTTATGGGGTGGTTTTTAAGCCAGGAATGGTACAGAGACTATTTGAAGGCAAATAATAACCAGTTCTTTGATCCAAAAGAGGTAGAGGCTAAACAAGTAAAGGAAGAACCGGAACAATAATTTCAACATTTAAAGTAATACTCAGATCTACTATATGTTATTTCTTAGTCTGATTGCCTTCAGACTGAAGATATGGACATGATAATCATTCTCATAGAGCTTAAATAAAGCAGGCAAGAGGAACTGAGTTCAGCACTCTCTATTTGCTAGGTTTTTACACATATAGGAAAAGATGCAAAAAGTGTAAATAAATAAATAAAAGGTATACAAAATTGTGAAGTATTAATATTACTGGTTTATTTATACCTGCTTTTGGGACTTTGAGATTAATATTAAGATGAAGGTTCTTTCTCAAACCACTCTTATTCTATATATCTTGTAACTATTTACTCTAGTTCTATATTGATGTAATGAGTTCCATTAATACCAGTAAAGACTAATGATGTTAACAAGTCACTGTTTGATCTTTTTTCATGAGCTTTCCTTAAATAATAACATAATATAGAGCTGATAAAATCAAGAACTGAATACAGAACAATCGCAACTGATGAGTAATTTCAATGTTTTTTTTTCTTGTTTTCTTAGTGGATGTAAGTAGAACTTTGTTGACGAGGTGATTAGACATTATATTTCTTACTAGAACATCACTGAAGAAAGTAGGGATTGATGTAAGGAAAAGTAGGATAGGAAGGGAATTGAGCATAATCAACATGGATTTATTGAGGGAAAATCATGCCTGACCAACTTGATAGCCTTCTACGATGAGATGACTAGTGAACAAGGGGAGACTAGTGGATATTATTTATTGTGATGGTAGCAAGGCTTTTGATGCTGTCTCCCATAATATTCTCATTGTCAAACTGATGAAATGTGGACTAGATGAGACGACAGCGAGTTGGACTGAGAACTATCAGGCTCAAAGGACTGAGGTCAGTGGCACAAAATCCAGTTACAGGCCTAGGTTACTACAGTAAGTGGTGGTGTACCCCAGGGGTCCCTACTGGTTCAAGTACTGCGTACCTGGAAGATGGGGCAGAGTGCACCCTTGGCAAGTTTCCAGATGACACAAAACTGGGAGGGGTGGCTGACACATCAAATGGTTGTGCTGCCTTTCAGAGGGATCTGGATGGAGAAACGGGCTGACAGGCACCTCATGAAGTTCAACAAAGGGAGATGTCAAGTCCTGCTCCAGGAGATGAATAACCCTAGGCGCCAGTGCAGGTTGGGTACAAAGTAGCTTTGCAGAAAAAGAACTGAGTTTCTTGGTATACACCAGGTTGAACATAAGTCAGCAAAGTGCCCATGCAGCAAAGAAGGTTTAGGATATCCTGGGCTGTGTTAGGAGTTGTGTTGCTGGCAGGTTGAGGAGGGTCATTCCCTCTGCTCTGGGGTGGAAGACTTATCTGGGGTGCTGTGTCCAGTCCTGGACTTCCCAATACAAGAGAGACATGGACATACTGGAGTGGGTTCAGCAAAAGCTGATGAAGGAATTGGAGAATCTGAAGTATGAGGAGAGGCTGAGACAGCTGAGACTATTTATTCTGGAGAAGGAAGGTGCAGGGAGTATTTTATCAATGTGTATAAGTACCTGATGGGGTCCAGGAAGAAAGAGGGACCAGACTTTTCTCAGTGGCAGCCAGTAACAGGACAAGAGGCAATGGGCAAAAGCTGAAATACAGTAAATTCCATTTAAACCTAAGAAAAATTTACTGTGAGGGTGCTCAAACACTGGAACATATTGCCCAGAGAGGTTGTGGACTCTCCATCCCTGAAGATATTTAAAACTTGACTGGACATGGTCCAGGGCAACCTGATTTAGGTGACCATGCTCTGAGCATGGGGGGCTGGAATAGGCAATCTCCAGAGGTCCTTTGCAATGTCTGTGCTTCAGTCTACACCTCTCAGAAGTTGAGAGAGTTCTAAGTGTAGGTATCTGCATGGAATGAAGAACTGTTTATTAATCATGACAAACTGCACAGAATATAAATTGTAAATCAAAGGAGTGGCTAACATGTAATGCACACTGCTGTTTGTCTTCATTAGCAAAACTTTTCTTTACCTGTTGGGAAACTATTAAATGTGAAAATGATCTTATTTTTAAATAATGCCACATGTGTAGGAGGAGGATAATAAAGCAGAAGATAGATAAACGAATTGCAGATGAGAACAAGCGATAAGAAAAGTTTATTCTGTAACAGGCATATACAGGTATTTGACAGTTTGGCAAACATATTTTAATAAATATTTTATAGATGAAATGGCAAAACATTTTAAAATGTGTAGTTTATTGTGCATAATTATGCAGAGTCAGGAAAAATTCATCAAAATCTACCTTCAGGTGGAATGTAGATCTGTGGAATAAAAATACCATTGAGATTATAAAATTTTGTATATTTTTAATAGTAAATTTATTGTGTTTGTATATTTTTTATAGTATGTCATCCAAGACATCTTCAAAGAAGTATTTTTTGCTGTTGTTCCCTAGTTCTTCATTCATCATCCTTATTTAAAAAAAAAAACAAATCAATGTTTTATGCCTGAAAAACATGAACAGATTTTCTTTGAAGCATTTCTTACAAATTCGATCTATCTTCCTGCAAATGAACTTCAAATTTATCATTCCTAAGTTTGTTTGTTTGTGTTTTTTTTCATCTAGGAATCCTATGCCATTTTAAATACATTTGAAATTGAGGTTACAAAAGAGGAATCAGAAGGAGTAGATACACTCAGATACCCTTTTAATAAATTACAGACCAAAGCTGTAAGTGTGTAAAACTATGTTGTGTTCCATTTGTCTTCATGTGCTTTTTTCAGAGTATAAATGACAGTTGTCACTCCACTCTGTCTTCTCTCTCTTGGCCTCTGTTGCTACTAGTGTGTTATACCTTCGATTAATATGTTGATTTTCTAATTTTTTTCATAGAGCTCCTTAACATTTAAGTATTATTGTAGCTTTTAGACACATGCTTAAATTCTGCAAGAAAATGAGAAATTTATTATGTCTTTCTTTGCTCTTTCCCCTGTCCTTCATTTCCACATTTTCTGTCATTCTTCTCTGATCAGGAAGATTACTACCACTTAGATTAGAGTGCATACTCTTCCAGTGCCCTTACCCATAAGTGGTGGTTGCACATTTACCTTTATTGTTAAGGACAGTCTTGTATCCCTCAAAAGCTCAATGTTTGATGGATATTTTCCTGAAGTGTAAAACATTAGATGGAAATACGTAGATTTTGTTGGAACAATTAAGTTAGATCCTGTCCCATAGATTAATCACTCTGGAAAGGACTCAGGAGCTGAAGAGTATATTTTACATTTGCATTTCATGCAGCTTTTGAACCGAGAAGAAGTAAGTTGTTAAAGACAAGGCTGAGCCATCCACGAGGAAGAGGACCCTAAAACTTTGGGTTTTGAGAGGTTTTTTGGAAGGAAGGAAGGAAGGAAGAAAATAGGATCTTGGAGAAAAACAAGGACCTGTTGGAGCAGGTCCAGAGGAGGGCCACAAAAATGAGCTGAGGGATGGAGCACCTGTCCTATGAGGAAAGGCTGAGAGAGTTGGGATTGTTCAACCTGGAGGAGAGAAGACTCTGGGGAGACCTTATTGCAGCCTTCCAGTACCTGAAGGGAGGCTACAAGAAAGCTGGAGAAGGACTTTTTACAAGGGCATGTAGTGACAGGACAAGGAGTAATGGCTTTAAACTAAAAGAGGAAAGATTTAGGTTAGATATAAGGAAGAAATTCCTCACAATGAGAGTGCTGAGGCACTGGAACAGATTGTCCAGAGGAGCTGTGGATACCCCCTCTCTGACAGTGTTCAAGGCCAGGTTGCATGGGGCTTTGAGCAACCTGATCTAGTGGAAGATGTCCCTGCCCATGGCAGGGGGGTTGGAGCTAGGTGTCCTTTATAGACCCTTCCAACCCAAACCATTCGATGATTCTATGATTTTTTTTCCCCCTTTTCTGTGTCCATTTGTTCCCCCACTTGCTTGTAATGGAACATGTTCACTTAAAGGTGGAGGTGAGATTTTTCTGTGGTTTTTGGTTGGTTTTCTTTTTCTTTCCACTTTTCATCTCAAAAATGAACATACAGCACCACAAAAGGAAAAAAAAATTATTTATCTTCAAATAATTGTTTTTTGTTCAGGATTTTAATACTTTTTATTTACAATTTTAATTTACATATAACTCAAATATCTGTTCCCGATTTTTAAATAAATAACTTTGATTTTAATCTTTTGTATGTTAGACCAGAGTTCAAGAGAAGTTGGTTCAAGTTCAGCCCAAATTTAAGAGTAATTTTATAGAATCAGTTGCAGTTTTTCGGGAGGATGTGTCAAACTTTGAAATGTCATATGAAATGGTAAATGAATTTAGTAGTTACCTGTAAGATTTGTACTTAGTTCCTCAATATTTTTGGTTTGCAGCAGTTGGGTGTCAGAATTTTATTCTACTGAGCTACTGAACGTTTGATGCCATGGTTGCTAAGCAGTCATTGTTGTGGGTCAAACTTTTCAGTATGAAGAAATAGCAGTGCACACAACTCTGTAAGGAAAGAAAAGAATCCCTAGTGATACAACTTGCCATAAAACCTTAATTTAGAAATTAATTTAGAAATTGTAGCACATGTTGTTTCATTTTTGCTCACACATCAACATTAGAAAAGACTATCTCAGGCCACTCACTGGGTATTTGATTTTCAGCAAGAGCGCCAAATATGAAAAATGAAAGGATAGTCCTATTCAGTTTAATGAAGCTGAAGAATTTTCAATTTCATGGAAGTTATCTATTCTTAGATTTACCATTGCAAGTATTGCATAACTAAAATACATAACTTAATTGGATTTTGACTACCAAAGAAATAAGTATTTTGTGATGACCTGTAAATATATAGTGGCCTTCAATCACTTTGAGAGTTAATATTCAATTTTTGTTAACTGGTTGTTTGAAAGGAAGGACCTATGGTTCCAAGTATTCCACCTCAGGAAGCCAGTAATAGGCTACAGATCTTTCAGGTAAGAAAATAAACTGTTGATTTTCCAAATAATTAAAATTAGATCTGCTAATGCTTATCAAAACAAGTTTAGGAAAGACACATTTATAATCTTTGGTAAATGTGTCCCGGTGGATATTCTGTGTCGTATTATGTTAACTATACTTTAGTTTCTATTGGGCAGTGTCTTCCTCAATTTGGAAGAATTGATTGATTGATTGATGTGTATCCTTGCTTCACTCTTCATGTTTCGTGAGCAGAAATTATCAACTTCAAGTAATAAAAGCAGGAAAAAATAAAATAATAAAAGAGGGAAGAGTCAAGTACAAAAACTCAGTAATGACTGACTAGAAGCCAGGTTTCATATCAGTCCCAAGACCCAATATTTTCATCTTTTAAAGATCACATTTTCCATTAGATAATTGTCTTTCAACCTGATATTTGTTTGTTAGGAACCTTAGTTCACAGGTCCATAACCAGTTTTTAATCTATTTTTAGTCCTTCTTCCTTTCTCTGCAAGTTATAGTACCTTGAAGATTTTTTTCAACAGCAGTTTTGTCAGTCTCTTAAGTATTCTATAAACTCTCTAAAAAGTAAATTCAAAGTTTGTGAAAAGCACTAACAGAAAGTGCTTAAACCTCCTGATGCATGTAATATGTATTGAAAATTGAGTGATTTTGGTTGAATTTGCTGTATTTATTATTTTGCCAAGACAATTCTTTGTACTTATGGATAGTAACTGCCAAAATCATTCTTCTTTGCATTTTTCTATTGTGATCATATCCTTTGGACAGCAGTTATACTTTTAAAGTAATTTTATTTTTTGGCACTCTTCAGCATTTTTTTTTCCAGGCTGGATATTTTACTGTCTGATACAAATATTTCCTTTTTTTTTTCTTTCCCCAGTGACGTGGAATTCATTTCACATCCTGTTTTTATAAAACACTTCTTCAAATTATTGCTTGTTACATAAATTTTCCCTATTTGAATTCAATGTACGGTTTTGAGTATTACATAAGAACTGTTCAAAATTTTAGATCAAAAATATTTTCAGACATTTAAATATGTTTCTAGTAAAATTAATATAAGGCAATTTTAGAACTGTTAAATGATTTATTATTAGACAATTTTAAATTAAAACTTCTAATATAAACATAATTTCATTTTGTCTGTATGAATCCTAATTTTATCAGGCTAACTTTGACGAGCTGTGGAGAAAGTTTATCATATACTCATCTGGTGAACAGTTGTTTGGATTGCCTGTCACAGACTATGAAGTTTTGCATAAAGTCAGGTAACTGTGGAAATACAGCTGTCTTAGCTGTTTATTGAGGATGTTAGAAAGGCTCAGGGTACACCAAAGAGGGAATAGTACAGTATGGAAGATTTCCATTGCCTTAAATTAAATAAATAAATAAATAAATAAAAAAGCAATGAAAATTTTAGAGATCTAATGAATTTGCCAATAAAAAATGATTGTACTTATTTATTAGGGTAACAGAACCATACCAGATTATTTTACTACATGTAAATACTATATAAAGGAGCAGAATACCATGGCCTAGAAATATATATATATATACACTCTTACATATAAGTAGATGAGTAAATATAGTATTATGTATTCAAATACGGTACAAAGAACAAACAAGAAAAAGGCAAGGAAAGGCCATATATATCATCATACATGAAAAATGCAACTATAGCTTTTACGAAAGTCTAAATTTTTTGAGCAGCTGTACAAATGGGAATCAGATTCTAAAGTTCCTGTGCCAGCCATTTCAATGGTTTGACGATGATTCACACCAGATCAGGACCTGACCCTTTCTGTTTTTTTTTCAGATCAGCGTTTTAGTTCAGATTCAGAGTGCTTCCAAACTAATTTGACTGCTGGTCTCCACTTTACAAGCTCTGCTTTGCACTGCAGAGGCAGCTCAGGGTGCATAAACTAGGTTCCTTGCAGATGAATGAAAGTTTTACAGAACCAGACCAAAGCAAAACTTCCCTCAAATGTGTTTAATGTGTATATTAGGTCCTTAGCACCAACTATCTGCTCTTTTTTGTGGATTTTGTTCATGAAGTGTTCCTTTCTACATTAAGAAACATAATCTAATTGATCTACCTCCATTTTTTTGTAGTAACATTACCTACACCATGTATTTAACTATTGTGATATATCCAAATACCTGGTTGAAATTATTGGCATGACTTTTTTTTTTACCCGCAGGAAGGAGTTAGGCTTGCTTCAGAAAATGTATGGATTATATGATACTGTAATTAACAATATCAATGGTTATTATGAGATACTTTGGACAGATGTAGATATTGAAAAAATTAATGCTGAACTTCTGGATTTTCAAAACAGGTATGCTCATAGTGTGAATAGTAACTGATGTTAAATGCATTAAAATTTAGGTGACTTCAATAAAGCTAGTTGATATATTTAAATACACAACTTCCATGAATAAGATTTATCATAAAGTAATAAGATTCTTCAAGGAAGACTGGAATAACAGTTTACTTAACCAGCCTTTTACCTGTAGTTTTGATAATCAAAGGGCATACAATCAGTTGAAGAGTTGATCCTTAGCTAATCCAAGATGTTAGGAGAGATGAAAGTTTATTTTTAAAAGGTAAATTCTTCAACTAGGAGGATTAGCCCACTGATTTTAAGTCCTAAATATAAGAAGAACATTTCTGAGTCTTTTAGAACATTTTATCCTTTTTAAAAAACATTTCTGATATTTCAAATACATTAACAATGCAGAGTGTCTTAAATCGTGAGGCTTTGTAAAAAAAGTTACAAATGTTGCAGGAATGCTGAAAGCTTAAAATGGTTTTGACCCTGTTGAGAGGATTAGATATAATTAGTTTGATTCAGAAGTATTTTCTAACCTTTAAATTTAACTGTATTTTTAATATTTTCAAAAATACCTATATTATTTTGGGAAGAGATATAATATAGAAGACTAGGACAAGGATTATTTTACAACAGAATAACTGCATTGCGTGCAGTCCCTAGCTCTCCTGTGACCTAATCGAGTCCTGTTATAAGCTTGGCAAGCTCCATCCTGAAACAACTCCATCTTTCTTGGCACTTTCTTTGCAACCCCAGTCTTCCTATTACAACAATATTTCAGAATCTTTGATTATTAATTTCCAAAATAAAGGCATGACTAATTGATATGTTTGTACTTGTGCCAGTCTTTGGTATTTTAGAGTGTATCTATACGACAGTTATAGAGCAGGGCAGGCCTATTAAAACAGCTTTAAATCTATCTTAGATAATGTTAAAGTCTGATTTCTGAAATACAGAGCTCCACAAGAGCTAAAGTATATTACGCTCTGAAAATGACATTCATTTATGGTAATTCAAATAGAAACGTATAAAAGGGCACTTACCTTTGTAACTGCAGTGTAGAGAAAAAACTTCAGTATAAATAGTTCTTTATTAGGCTGTTAAGTACTTGTCCCACCTATTTACCTATCACTTCCTTCTGTTCTTCATTTAGTCAATATATCTTACCTCTTGGTGTTAGTTTGGCAGTTTTTCATAGCTTATCACATTAATGGGTTCAGGTAACCCAAAACCAGTAGCATAACCTGCCTAAACTAGGGGGAGTGGATCTGTACTAAAGAATATAGATTTTTTACTTGATTTTTTTTTTTATTATTAACTTCTAGTCCAGGGTTTCATGGTAGTCTAGTAAACGTATGTTTTCCTGAAGGTTAGCTGACATATCAATTGTGCCATTATATGGCATAAAATTGCTAAGTAAAGAATTCATGTGGTTTTGAAATTGCACTTTTGACAGTTGGAGCTGAAGGTTGTGTCTTAGATTTGCATTATTTCTGAATTTCTAAGTAGAAAACATTAACCAGAGGCTAATAACATTTCAAGGAAATATGTGCCAAAGAATATTTTTCTTTCCCACATTTGAGGTTACATGTGCTGATAGAATTTCAGGGATTAAGAGTCTCTCAAAGAAGCAAGATATTGAGAGATGCCCAATTGTCAGTATCTTGTCTTTTTGTAAAATGCTATCTCCTGGTTCACAAGACCCAAGAAGGATAACAGGGCGACCAGCTCTGGAACCTGAATTGTGTCATTCAAAATCTGCCTCTCTGCTATGTCTGATTCCTGTGTCCCAAAGCACTGAACCTGACATTAACTCTTTACTAGTGAATGAAAACAATGGCTGCAAACAGAGAAATTTGTAAAATACTCGGATGTTTTGCCTGGTTTTCTAAGGAAAAAGGTGACTATGATGTCACTGCCTGATCTTGTTTGTGCTCCTCTTTTCAGCATTCTTCAACACTTTTTTTTTTCTTTATTCTGTTGGCTAGTTCCAACTTTCAACAAGACACATTTTTCACAAAATAACCTTAAGTGCCTGTGAGTTTAATAAAAGTCAAAACTTCACAGTAGTCCAAAACCAGACACAAAATGCTTTTCCCCTTCAGGCAAAGGCAGACAGATATTAAACGTTCTGTTTGACAGCAACCAGAGAGTTAATCAACATGAACGTACTGGCAACCGCACAGCATCAGCATAGCTCTAAAGCAGACACAGACTGCTGTATTGTACCTGATTACAGAAAATATGAAGTTATGTCAGTGGGAGGTAGACAGATAAGTGACAAAGGATGCAAAACCAAGGGAAATATGATCCAACCTTTATTACTTTTCCTGCTAAGAATATACTTTATCGTTCACATTAGGACATTCCTGTGGTGGGTCAACTGCTTAATTCTTAGAGTGTAAGCTCTGTAAAAGTGTGGGCAAAGAGATGAATATTCATTTAACTGTTTTGCTGGGGTTTTCCACATTAGAAGTGTATATTTTTCATTTTCTTGGTGAATAGTTTCAGGACCACTAACCAAAAGTGGAGGAGAAGGTGGTCATATCTTTCTAATTTTCACATCTGTCTCTGAAGTGATATGTTAATACATGACGTGTATTACTGGTATTGTAAATTGAAGTAAATATTATATTTATACAAGGATTACATATGTGAAATTTAACTAATTTTGCTTTGGTTTTTTGTTTGCCAATAGAGAGTTTGTGATGATAAGCAGCAGATAAGCTATGTTTTAATGCAAACTACAATATTTCTGTTTATTTGCAAAGAATATAACAGTGGTTAAAACTGTTAAATATTATGATTTGTTAGTAGGGCATTTGCACAGTTTTTTCTAAAACGGTAGACTGTTTGAGACAAATTACATTTTACATAGAAAATGTTGACCTCAATACAAGCTACTTCATATCTCCCTATTTTAAAAATGTTTAAACAATTCCTATTTTGACAAAAGGAGCATTTACTACTGTATCAATTTAACTCAACTGCAGGTGCTGTAGACTACACTGGCAAGCGTTTTTAGATCTCAAGAAAAAAATTGATGATTTTAGTGAGTCTTGTCCATTGTTGGAAATGATGACTGACAAAGCGATGAAGCAAAGACACTGGAATTGTATTGCTGAAACAACAGGACATCAATTTGATATAGAATCTGATTCCTTTTGCCTTCGACACATCATGGAAGCACCAATTCTTAAAGAAGATATTGAGGTAGGTACATGCATTTTTTCCCTCATTGATTTTTTACTGTCAGCAAAAATAACATGATGACTTCTGAAATGGTTACCTTTTTAAAAAATTTTTTTACTTCATTAAAGTCCTTGACTCTGAATCACACCACACTATTTTAAAATAGTGTGGTTTAAAATCGTTCTATTTTATTTAGAAGTTCTTATCCATAAGAACAAGGATAGAGGTAGCAGCTGGTGGAGAAATTTTAGAATCTGGACACTTATTTATAGATAATATCATCACATTCTTCCTAGCCCTATTTTGTTTGATTTTCTTAGCCCTTTTTAAACAGGGAAAAACAAAACAAATCTTCAAATGAGCATGGTTACCTAATTTTTTAATGTTGCTTTAAAGATATGTAAAGAAATCAGAAATTTTAGAGGAACATTCCACTCATGTTATCATTTAACATAACTACTTTTCTTGATCTTTTTGTCTTCTTCCGAACCACCACTTCAAAAGATCCCCCACCTAACCTGAAAAAACTCTCAATGGAGTTTGCAAGTTTTACAGGGTAAATATGCATGCAAAATCTATTTTTATATTTTTATATTCATATATGATTGATATGGAAGCATATAATTTTTAATTAGTCTCTGATTTGAATAAAATGTTGGACTTGATGAACTTTCCAACTTGAACTATTCTTAGATTCTGTGGTTCTATAAATTAAAATGTGATAAGATTGAGAGTTCATCTGGTGACGAGTCTACATCACTGCCATAAACCTTGTAGAAATGGTGATTCAGAAATCTTGTTAGGCAGAAATAACAAAATGTGAAGCCACAGAAATGGTATATCCATGTATTTCCAAGTGTGCATTTTTCAGTTATCCATATATGTAATTGGCGTGAGTAAAATTAGTAGTTTGGTCTCTGCATTTTTGTGACACATTTCTGTACCATTTTATAAAATTTCATGTATTGTTTTAAAATATTCTATTACTAAATGTGTAATATTAGGAAATATTTTATTTCTGAAGACTAAAGATTCTAAAAAATTATTCCTTCTTTGTAGGATATATGAATATCTGCTACAAAGGAAAAGGATATAAAAGCCAAACTATCTCAAATAGCTGAAATTTGGGGAAGCCAAATTCTGAGCTTTTCATCGTTCAAAGGGAGAGGAGAGTTACTGTTAAAAGGAAATGAATCATCAGAAATTATAATGTTGATGGAGGACAGTTTAATGATTCTTGGCTCTTTACTGACCAATAGGTACTTTTGAATTTGTTGTGTATGGTATTTTTGGAAACACACTGAGATAGCAACTATACTGTTATTAGGCTAAAATAGCAGGAAATTTGAATGGAAGATTATTTTTAATGAAAAAGAATGTTACAATGTCTAATGAAAAACTTCCTCGAGTGGAAGACTTTCATGCATTAGTAGCAAACTATTGTCTCAATATATCTGAATGTAATCAAGCTGGTAGAAACTTTCCAGGAGATTCTTCTTGTTCTAAGTGAAACAAGTGTTGTTAGAGTTTTTTTCACTATTGTAAGTACTTCTTTTTTAATAGTTTTATTTAGAATTAAATAATTTCTGCTTCTCATGCTTTTTTAGATACAATGCACCATTTAAAAAAGAAATTCAGGTCTGGATTTATAAACTAAGCAGCTCTACAGAGATAACTGAAGAATGGCTGGTTGTGCAGAACCTCTGGATTTATCTTGAAGACGTTTTTGTAGGGGGAGATATCACAAAACATTTACCCCAGGTAAACTTTACAATGCTTGCCTATTATTCTGTATTAAAAGCTATCTGTATAATAATTTCCCACAGATTATGCTGTGAAAGTACTTATGTTTTTTCTATATACAGGAAACAAAGCATTTTCAGAATATTGACAAATCATGGATAAGAATAATGCAACGAGCTTGTGAAAACCCAAATGTAATTAACTGCTGTGTCAGAGATGAGACTATGGAGCAACTTCTCCCACATTTACATGAACAGTTGGAATTGTGTCAGAAATCAGTTACAGGGTATGAATTGTTTGTTTTTTAATGCATTATTATTTTATAAATTGTTTATATGAAATATTAATGGTATTTCAGTCTTACTTTCACTTTCATGTATAAGAAATTGAAGACCTGCAATATTTTAATAAAAATCTTGTTGAATTTTAAAGATACTTGGAGAAGAAAAGACTACTGTTTCCTAGAATTTTTTTTGTTTCTGATCCTGCCCTTCTTGAAATTCTTGGACAAGCAAGAGATTCACATACAATTCAGGTACAACCTTAGTGATTTTTTTCTTCTTATAACAAAAAAAAATTGGAATATGGAAAAGCATTTAATAAACTAAAATGTAACCATTTTCTTCTTATAAACTTTGGATGAGAAAAATTTTCATTTCTTGCTTTTTAGGAAATTTTATGAAATCGATATCAGTAATTTAAAAAAATCTTCAGAATTCAGAACACTAGAATATGATCCCATCAAGTGATTTGCTCGTGGTTCCTTTCACAACTAAACTAACAGAATGGACCCTGTGAGACTTTCCTGTTTTGCATATTGCAGAATTCATCCGGCTAGTCTGGACTGTTACTGAAGGTTTGTAGTCCAACACGTGTGGATTGTTACTGAGGGTTGATTGAAAGAAGATAGCTGGTATCACACAATAGCTGATCTCTGTAATCCTAGATCACCTCTGGAAACTGTAAAAAAACAGCAAAAGAAGACAAAATCGTATTCAAACATTTCTGTAATTATTACCTACAAATGGCCTGAAATTCATCTGTATGTTCAGATAAACCTTTGCAGGATAACCTTGCTTGAGATTTTTTTCCCTTTGCTAATGTTATATATTTACATTGAATGACTTCTGAATTGTCCTTAGAGCCACATCTGCCTTCTATATCTGACAATATAAAAGAAGCAGACTTCCACCCAAAGGATTATGATCACATAATGGGAGTCGTATCAAGAGAAGGAGAAAAAATTCTGGTAATTATTTGAATTCTTTTTTTTCAGAAGTGTAGTTAATAGATAAATCATTTTATTAATGAACATAAAAGTATCTATTAAATTGAATTATTGTTAATTACAAATGAACATTTCAAGAATAGGTGTAACAAAACTATATCTTCATTAAATAAATTTCTAGTATGTTTATTGAAATTAAATCTGTAGTTATCTTGAATCAAAATTTAGTAACTATTTCGTAACTAACATTCTTGAACAGAAGTTTAGTAACCATGTTCTGTTTTTACTTTTATGAATTGTTCGGTTGGACACTCCAGTGATTGCAAAAGGACCAGTAGAACTTTGGTTGCAGGATCTGTTGCGTGTGCAGCAGATTTCATTGCATGGCGTAATTAGGGCAGCATAGTACCAAATTAGTGACCCAGCATATCAGTTGCTGAATTTTCTTAATCAGTTCCCAGCACAGGTGAGATTACAGGATGTGGATTTGTGTGTACAGTCTGGGTTGTGTGGGGGGTGTAAATAGCATATGGGATTGTCTGTATGAGGAAGTTTTCATAGAGTAAAGAAGGATATGGATCTACTCAATAGAAGGCAATCCCTAATTACTTTAATTTTGGTACCCTATATATAGCATAATATTTTTCATGTAATCTACTTTAAAATTACTTTTTTCTTCTCTTGGAGAATAGAGAGTTTATATTTTCTGTGGTTATTATTGAAACCCTTTCAGAAGCAAATAAAATTTCATGTGCAGACTGATTTCCCTCTCATAATTTAAGATTGCAAGAGCTGTGATTATGATTATTTATCTCATCATTTACAAGATTTACCTCATAGTTCATATATTTGTCACTAAGATAATGCATTCCTAGAAGCCTGTCTTGAGGGATTCTAGTTTGCCTACAGACTCCTCCATCTTACTGATAACTCATAAATTTCGTTAACAAGTAATGAATGTTTTACTATCCTATACAAATTCTGACTCTGTAATTTGCTAATTAGTACAGTGCTAGGTATAATTTTTAAAACAGATATTCTGCAAATATTAAAACTGGGCAACAAATTGATAATTACAAAAAAATCGACATAAATTTTTAGTAGAACTATCTTAAAGCTGTATGTATGACATAATTATGTGTTATTTCAGCAGTATTTACTTTTAAAAGTCTACTACTTTAAACAGATAAGTACTGTCTGTCTTATTTGCATGTCAGACATTTTGAAGTTGCTTTATTACCATCTCCAAAGATCTTGTTTCCCATGATAATCCAAATGATTCTATGTTCAAAGAAGGATTTGGGGGGGGGGAGAAGAAGGAAATGGTCTTTGACCAAGTTATATAAAGTACAGCGAAAGACAAGCTATGTTGTAGGACAGAGAAGAAACTGGGCAAAATAAGTTTGTTTTAGACTCTACTGATGATAGCCTAATGGTTCTAAAATGGTGAAATATCTTCTCCTACACAATCTCTGTAACCATGAACTCACTGCAGGTATAGGAAGATAGAAAAGTAGAAAGAGTGGGTCAGTCAAATTTTTAGGTCTTGGTGCTTCACAGAAATTTGGGGAAAAAAGGTATTGATACAGTCTCGTCTATCTTGTTTTGCCATAGATGTGCCTGATATTGTGAATCAAAATCAATCCAAGGCTGTAGTGTACACCCAATGTCCTATGATTCTCTATATTTGGAAGCAAAATAACTTCTAGTTCAATATGCTATAGGCTGTACTCTAGTCATGACAGCATGTTAGAAACATAGCAATCCATCCCACTTTCAGTAGAAATGCACAGCTTTTTCTTTTTTATGTTCTTTAATTAGCTACAAATTGGCAATGGGAAATTTTCAGAAGGACACAATTTAAGACCTGTTTATGTTTGTGATACTGGAGTACACTAACGGATTGTAAGTGAAACTGAGAATCATCCTTAATTTGTGTGTAGCTTGGTATGTGACAAATTTTTATAACAGTTTTTAAATGTTTTCTCAGGAGTTTTCAGTACCACAGCAGAGCCAATTAACTCAGGCATGGTATCCTGGTGAGATAGCATCATGTTGGATGTAGTGATAATTTGGGACTCTCTACACCATTTATTGTTCCCGTTACACCTAAGGCTTCTATAATAAGGCTAGTGTTCAAGAAGTGATTCTTTAGTATTTTTTTCACATATTAAATTCATAGGTTGGATTACTGGGCATTCAGATGTTGTGGACACCTGATTCAGAAACAGCTCTACAGAATGCTAAAGAGGACAGAAAAATCGTGCAAGTAACCAATGGGAGATTTATGGAGATTCTTAACATGTTCATTAGCCAGACCACGCAACATCTTTCCAAGTTTGACAGAGTGAAATTTGAAACACTTATTACCATTCATGTGCATCAGCGTGATATTTTTGATGATTTGGTAAAGTATAAATTTTTGTTTCTGACAATTAAATGCATTTTCTGTCATAATAATTTTATTTGTATGTGATAGGGTAGTTACACATATGTATGCATGTGTTTGTAAGACAGAGATGTCCGTAATCTCACCATAGTAAAAACAGTACACTTTTGCTTAAATGAGAACAAAATCCGTCAGTCCTTTCGTCTAAATATGTGCTCAAAATTTGTGCACTCTTTTAGAATATATCAATTTTCCATTTCTTCCTACAGAGTTGTTTTGATTGATAAAAACCTTTAGTATGTCCTTTGTTTGAAAAACTGTTGTATTACTCTTACTTGCATAACTAAAGAAGTGGAGTGTGCTGAGGGTGTTGTAGCTTTATGATGATAGATAATTTCCTCATGGCTTGTTACAGAATATCAGTAGTTGGCACTAGGGTGCATTTTAGCTCCACTCATTCTAGGGTTACTGCAGTGATAGCGACATCTTCCATATCTCCAAGTTTCTTCTTTTTGTGTTTCCTACTCCTCTGGAGATCAGGCTACTGGGATTCTCTTGCTGGTTCCTAAGGAGAATACATAGAAGACAAACAAACAAAAAAGCCTACTAAAATCAACAGATAATGCCAGTTCTATATGTGAACTTGTTAGACTGTGCTAAATTATTTACATTCCTTTATTCTTAGAGGAATGCTATGCCTCAACACTACATCTCTCACATATTATACTGTTGATAACACAGGTTTAGTAGATTCTACACAATTTTCCTTCCATGCCTCAGTCAGATCCTTCCTTCATCATGTCCTTTGTTCCAATGGTTTTGGTGGATTTAACAATGTATTGTTTGCTAATTTCACATGGAGGCCGAGCTGCACTACCAAAGCAATTTAAGATTTTTTTCATTAACACAGATGTTGTGATGATCAGGTTGAGTGATCAAGACATTTTTTAATCAGTTTCACATAATATGTTCAGATGTATACTATGCTTGTATGTTTTTCAGTTTACTTACATATGAACTTCAGCCTGAGTAATCCCTCATTATACTCATACAAGTAAGCATTTTATCATAGTTATCAAAGTCAATAAACTTGGATGCTCAGTTATAACATATATATTTATTTAATTTCTTTTAAGTTAAAAATGCACATCAAATCACTGACTGATTTTGAATGGTTAAAGCAGTCTAGATTCTACTCTAAAGAGGATTTTTATCAAGTGTTGGTATCCATTACAGATGTTGGTTTCATTTACCAAAATGAATTTCTGGGTTGCACTGATCGTCTGGTTATAACACCTCTTACAGACAGGTTAGAAAAACAATTATACGTAATGAATACTTTTAATATATGTGTGTTTATTTAACATATATCTTCAAAGATGTGCATTCTGAATTAAGTCCTATGTAGGCTAGGTTGTTCATGAAAATCTTCTCATACATTTGCTTAGTCATGCTCTTTGAGAAAAGGTAATATAGAGTCTCACTATTTTATACACTTAGTAATTCCTTGAAAAGGTTTATCACTGCCCAGTCTTAAAAAAAAAAAAAATTTAGTAACAGAAATGAGTAATTTTGAGGCTATGTAGTAATGTATAGTTTAGCAGTATGTCTATACCGATGAGAAGATTAGATCAAACATTTGAAATTCTGTAATAAGGAATTCTATAAAGATTTTGTGGCTACCAATGTCTTTGAAAGTCTAAGACAACCAGTCAGTGTCTGTCATCTTATTTGTAATGGGAAACAGTTTAGATTTTTTCAAAATAATCTAGATGTTGACAAAGTCCGAGCTGTATTCACTGACTTGTCATTCTTCTGTAGCCAGGCAAGCAAATGACCATTAATTTTGTTTCAAATGTGGGTTAACAATGAGAAGTATTTTTCTTTTTTCTTCATGGCGTCTTTTTTTGTCAAAACTCTTCCTCCATTTAGTCCTTTCTTGAGATGTCGCTTTTGACAAACTGAGAAAATAGAAGGCCAAAAGCTACCTCGCTTGCAAAAAGTTCCCCTCAAGAACCAAAAACAACTCCCAACTTACAATCATACACTTTGCTACTTATTTGGAGTATGTGTCTGTACAGCTTTTTGAACCCCTTTATTTCTCCAGAAGATGTAGAACTGCTGCTGTGACAACATGGAAAGTTCAGTACATTTCTGCAGTGAACTGTACTGCCCTCAACAATCAAGAAATTTTGATGCAAAATGTTAAATTCTACCCCAAACTTTGCCTTGAAGAGCAGGTTGCTCAGGACCTTATTCATGTTGGGTTTTGAGTATCTCCAGGGATGGATGTTCCACAACACCTCTGGACCCCTGTTCAAGTGTTTGACCATCCTCATGGTAACATTTTTTTATACTTTCATTGACTCAGAATTGCTCACATTGAAACCCGTGTCCATTCTTTCTTCTTCCACTACCCTTCTGAGAAGAGCCTGTCTCCAATGTCTCAGTACCTTGTATTAGTAACAGACTTTCCCCTTAGCTTTTTCTTCAGGCTCAGCAAACTGTGTTCTCTCACCCTCTCCCTCTGTGTTACGTCCTCCAGCCGCTGACCATCATGGCAACCATCTGCTGGCCTCATGCAATATATCAATGTCTCTTCTCTATTGGTAAGCCTCAGACTGGACACAGTACTCCAGCTGCTATATCAGATGTGCGGAGCAGAGACAATGGTTTTGTTCAACCTGCTGGCTCCACTCTTGCCCAATATGCAACTGGCTTCCTTTGCTACGAGGGCATAATTCTGATTCATGCTCAATCAGTTGTTAAGCGGGACACGAGGTCATTTTCTGCAAAACTGCTTTGTAGCCAGTCAGCACTGAGCCTGTACTGCTGCATGAAGATATTCTGTTCCAGATAAAGGACTTGAACTTCATGATGTTTCTGCCAGCTCATTTTGCAAAGTTATGGTATTTTATGTATTGAGAAGCAAGGGATGAAACTATTAATTTTGTTTAAAAACTATTTTTTTTTAGCAAGCAAATATTTTTATAAACATAGTGCCCCTTTGAAAGTCAAGCTATTAAAATTTAAAAAAATCTGAGTACATGACAGAATCCCTTTAAAGTGATTGACTTAACTGTGTAATAATAATATACCTGGAAGGAACTGTATAAATTTTTCTCTTTTAAATAACTGTCTTTCAGTATACAGGAAAGAAAACTACTTCCTAGTTGTACTTTAATATCATTCGGAAAAAAAATGCTGCTACAAATTTTCTCACAAAATATTGCTAAAGGAACAACAATTCTCTTAGTTGCTACTAAATACATGTTACTTTTCCAAACTGAAATTAGGCAACTGTGAAATTAATCCTTTGTGAAAATGTTATTGTTATTAATGTAGTGCTTCTAGATTTCTCTTTTCATTCAGTTTTCTTTCTCTGTCTTCCTCTTTTTCTTTCATAGCCAAGTTCATACAGAGCATTGTCCGCACTGTGTGTGTTATTAATATCCTGTACATGACAAACTTGTGGTTTAGTGTGGAGTTAAAATGGCAATGCTTATGCATAGAGGTATATACTCTAAGATTAATATTTTCTGTCCTGTGAGATTCAGAGTTTTATTTAAACCCTTAGTGCAAAAATAGTTTCAATGTTTAACCTTTATACTTTATAAGAGGTGACAAAAAAGTGATTTAAAAGCATTGTGAAAGCTGAAAAACCCAAATGAAAATAAAGAACTTCAGATTTTTTTGTTGTAACATTTAGGGCTAGTTCTTTGTAACTCTAAGTCACTTATTTCTACTTTTTTAGATAAACAATACAGCAGTTTGCAAATAATTTAATTGCTGCTTTACAATAAAAGGCTACATTCACAGAAATATCTTGACAAAAGATCTGCCAAATGTCATAAGATGTCAAAAGATTTTTTTCTGATTTTGATTCACTTTTAAGCATTTTGTATAAATCAACTTATTTTAATTCAGACTGATATGGAAGTAGTCAGGTGGATTGGAAGACAATAGGCCTTGGCCACAGGGCAATAAACAAAAACAGTCTTATTTAGTTATTTAAAGGAAATGTCATCTAGTTCAGATAGATAATAAAATTTTCTGTCCCTGTTTTAGGTCTTGCACAGTCCGGATTTTGGGGATGTTTTGATGAATTCAACCGAATTGAGTTGCCTGTCTTATCAGTAGCAGCACAACAAATCTATATTATTTTAACAGCAAGAAAAGAAAGAAAAAAGCAGTTCATTTTTTCTGATGGTAACTGTGTAAATTTAAATCCAGAGTTTGGAATTTTCCTAACAATGGTAAATGTAGTAAGAAGTCCAAAGAAGTGACAAATTATACTATATACAACTTAATTAAATGGCAAGGTGAAAATAACCGATTTTATTAAGTGATGCTGTTGCTATAGAATTAGACTAAACTACTGGCACACATAAATAATCTGATTATTCATTAATTGTATGCCTGCAGTTTTACTTTAAGATTATTGAAAGTGTTCATAGTTCATTGCTGTATTGCAGTTCATTATGTACACTAAGAAGTTTGGCCAAACCTCCAGAATTCTCTGTGCTCACTAAGAGGACTGAGACACCGGTACACTTTGCTACCATAGCTTGAAATACTTTAACAGTATTAGTGAGAAAGACACTGTAGGAAAAAATAAAGAACATTCACTTCGAGCAGGAGACATAGGAAAGAGATTTTTCAAGGATGTATGTTTTATCTAATGGGTACTTTACATGGATATATAAAAAGAGCTCTTCAAGGTTATTTACAGAAGACAAGTATGATGATTCTGGAATAAACCACCCTCCTTATACTGTGGTGACAGCAGGTCTTCTCAAAACCTATGCAAAAATTTACCAGATCCTTTCATTTGTTGACACAGGATGTATCTAAACTGGTAAATATAACACTGGATGCCCACTTTTGGCCTCCTGTGGCAAAGGGAACCATTCTGCTCTATGCACCAGTCCTAGAATGTGTAGTCATTATGACAGAACTGTCCTTCTTATATCATGAAGTTTTAATGGATGGTATCTGAGATACATTGTTCCCTTTCTTATAATGACTATTAGTGAAAAAGACTTGCAGTACATATAGATCAAAGTTAGGTCCCACAACTGAATGGATAATCTGCACAAACCTTTTTGCAAGGCAGTGCATGTAATTTTACACAAGTTGTGAACCATTACTCAAGGGTGAAACACAAATATTCAGATATTCAACAGTTTGAAATATTTTGCTGCAAATTATTAGCTATGGTAAATGCTGCAAAGATTTACTGTGCAGTATCAAATGGAATTAGGCTATCTACAGAATTGAAGTCCACCAACAGAAGCTATCTAACATTCCAATTTATGATGATAAATAAGGTGGACGTACTATGCACAAAATTTTTAGGGAGAGATAATATTTTTTTCTTCTACATTTGTTTTCTGTGAAACCTCTGACTGAATTGATGTCTTCATGGAAGACTTTTTGTGGGACTAGAAGTTTCTATGTTATTTTTGATCAGGGCTTGTTAGGAAGTATGAGTAAGTCACTGTTCTACTCATATTGCATGGTCAGGGAAATATTTCCCTGATTTAATCTGTATGGAATGTTTCTTCCCATGAATGAAAATCTCCATTAAGTTTCTGTTGAAGGTGCAACAGAGTAAATAACCTTTAGTGGATCTCCATGCTGAGGTTCATCTGAGAACCAGTGAGACCAGGGCTCTTACCCTACTTGATCATTTCACAGATTCGCTTCCTCACTTGCTTCCCTCCTCCAGTATTACATTCACTTAGTCTTGATTTTTCTTCTCAGCAAGGGTTTCATTATTGGTGTGGGAAAGTAGGGCAAAAAGTCATGTTGATTTCTCTGTGTGCAGCTGCTTGCAGCTACCAGGATTGGGCATTACTTGACAAGGTTTCTTGGCATCATCCAGCATTTGTCTACATGAATCTTTCTGATCTCCAGGATCTTCCTCTGTTTCCAGGATATTGCCTCCAACCGGGATCTTCATCTCCTTCTTTCTGGTCTCCTTTTTTCCAAGATCATTTCTTTTGGGGACCCTTCTTTTCTGCACCATCTCTTCTTTCCAGAACCTTAAGATCCCAGTTTTGCCATAAATGGTCTATGTGCAGAAGCACTGTATCTTATCAGCCTCTTTATAGGTGGTTGTGTCTTATGTCTCTCTATTAATTGTGTGACTCAGGACATGCCGCTTTTGTTTAGTTCAGGTGTTTTCAAAATGTACAACCATCTCACACCAGCTGCATCTAGCAGATAGCAGACTTGTGCTTGAGTTCTAAAATTCAGTTTTGGATGTTCACCCACACATGCACATGTACCAAATTATCTGCCATTTGTTAGCATTTGCAATTTAAGCTGGTTTTTAATCTATAACAACTTCATAAGGGTTTTGTGTAAAAAGTGATGTCATCTTTGCTTTCCTCCTTGTAATTTCTACTGCCTTTCTAACTGTGTATATTCTAGTATTGTTCCTGGATGATCTTTTTTCTGCTGTTTTTGCTTGTATGCTTTTCTTTTGGCTGTTTACCATCCTCTGGCACACCTCATTAGGTGGACAAATATAATTTATTTTAGGAGATTCAACACAGATTTGTTTAGAGTTATGCTGCTTTACAAGCCTATTGGAAGAGCCATTAAACTTGTCGCTAAAGGAGACTGATTGATACAGTCTGCATGAAGGAACAAAGGTGTTTGACAAAGTCCTTTACCAGGGATTTACATGAAAGCTAAGCAGTCATAGCAGAAGATGAGGGGATCATTTCTAGATACTGATTAGAAGATAGGAAATGTGTGATTGGAGTATCGGCTCTTAGGAAGGACAGAGGTTGCCACTGATTCTGAGGTACCTTTGCTGGGACCAATGCTGTTCCAAGTGTTCATAAACAATTTGGAAAAGTTTTAGGTGAAGAAGTTTACTGATGATATTAAATTATTCAGGGCACTAAGGACGAAACAGCTAACCATGAAGAACTATAGGCAGACTTTATGAGACTGAATAAATAGGTAATAAAATGGCAAATGAAATTCAGTGAAGATAAGCGTGAATGGGTTCACAAAGGGGACAAACCAAACTGTTCAAAGCCATAAATAGGAGGCCTATGGAACATCTTGCCAAAGGGTGTTATAGATGATAAAAGTTTATGTAGGTTCAAGATCAGTCTTGATATTTTCAGGGTGGAAAGATCCATAGATGATTACTAAACCCAGAAAAGGTGTATTTGGTTAAGAAAGCCCCAAGCTGAAGAAGGTACCAGCAGTAAGTACCATGACAAGCCAAGAGAATATTTTCTTTGTTTTTACCCTTCTCTAAGTGTCCATGGTTGGTCACTATTGCAGATAAGATACTGGGCAAGCTGAAGTTGTCATGTCATTTGTTGCCAACATTGATGTGTTTTTATAAGTCAGTTTAATGTTTTCTGTTTTCTTTCTCCAAAAACGTGTTACAGAATATTGCTAAGACCCAGTGCATCATGTGAAATTTTGAACTCGAGATTGTATTTGAAGGAACAAGAAGATTTTGTACAGATAAACTGGGACACAGCCTGTCCTGGAAATAATTAGATAAATCAATTGTCTTTCCAGGAAAAGAAGTGACATCATTTTAACATTATCATGTGTAATTGATACTGATTGATCATTTTTAAAAATTATTTTTAAAGTAATCAGAAGTATTTTACTTATTTAGGTCCTTTAGGCTGCATTAATATTATATAGTACTGCATTACTTTCCATTACAGGTATGAGATCCATGACAGCATAAAAAATACTAATACCAAGAGCTGACTGAAAATTTACTTCACTGTTAAAAAGGCATATTTTGAAACAATGTGCTTGACACTGCCTTGTATAGAAAGGGAATATGAGTGGCCTTATCTGAGACAGTCAAACGTCTTTATGAGCGATATCTCAGAATCGTAGATAGCAAGTTACTAGATTTCTGGAATCTGGAATACAGTTCCTTAGAAACATAGTGAAGCAATCATAAAACAGGATAGTTTAATTTTTTTTTTAACACGAAATAGAAGTTAATGTGATAGATGCATTAATGGACCATAATTAAGATAAATACATTAGAAAGATGCTGAAAATTCTTCCATGCTTAAAAACGTAAAGAAATGGCTAGGCTCCACCTATTTTTGACGTTCTGAATATCCCACTACATATTATAAAATCCCTTAGAAAGCCGTTTGTTGCCCTAGCTCTTAAATGACATTTATTCTGTAGGCATAATTTAAAAGGATAGTTGATGATCAAATTACTTCAGGATTTGTGAAAATTTTACCAGCTTTATATAGATGTCTTTAATCTGTTTTCTTGTATTTGTAGTTCTGAATTTTATGTTATTCTTTGGTAACCTGTATCGGTTTTCAAATTATGATTTAAAATTTGAACACATAGAAATAATGCACATACACATATGTATAAAAATGAAAAGCATTTATGTAATATTTTCTTAATGCATGATATTTTAAAATATTTTCAGTCTATTAATCTTCTGGAGGGTTTGATTCCATCAAAAGAAGAAGGTGGTTTATCAACTATACTTCATCTGCATAAATTGTTCTGCTTCGCAATAATGTGGAGTTTAGGTGCCCTTCTGGAGTTGAACAGTAGAGATAAACTTGAAGCCTTCATTAGAGCTCGTGATAACAAATTAGAATTGCCAGAAATCTCCCCTGGCACCAATCAAATGATGTATGAATTTTATGTTACTGATTATGGTAAGAAAAAATACTAACATTCTTTTTTATACTGGCATTTTAAAACTGAGTATAGCTTTTTTTAAATTTAATATTACTCTTTCAGTCCTTATTGTACAGTCATATGAGCAGAAATTTTTGATGACAGTATAATGGTAACACAGATTCTGTATGCAGCACCTCTGTGAAGCTGAGAAGGGATAGAGTGCTTACAGAAGCATTTTCTTATTTCTTTTGTTTTTAATTTCATTCTTGCAGAATTCTTTTCTATTAACTTAACCAGCCTACAATTTTCAGTTTATTTATGCTTAGGGTGGTTTAGTCTGAATTAGTATTAAGTTTATATTTTATTTCCTTACAGCTAGTATTTTTCATTGGCAAATACATACCAATTTTAATTCCATTTAATAATAATTATTTATCCATGTCTCATAATCAGTAATGAATCTTACAGTTTATAAAACTGAGAAAATAGTGTGATATTTTGAATATTGTGAATATTGGTATTTTGAATAGTGTTATATTTTCCACAAGAAATTTATAGTTCAAATAACACACTCACGCCCCCCCAGTTTCCCAAAGAACCTACTGTTCTTTTGCAATATATTTTCACATGAATACATCTATTTCTCATGTGTCCAAATTCAGATTTTTTTTTTGCCAGTAATGTTGATTTAGAGTACACATACACAATTCATATTCCCATGTTCTATAATTTCACTGTGAGAATGAGTTTCTAGGTAAACATTCTTCTGGGGTTTTTATTTAGATATCTATATATAAATTTAAGAAAGATGTGTATATTTAGTAGCATTATACACTAATTAGAGGTCATAACAATGTATGTCTTTTGTTAGATGTGTTTTAGCTAGGTTTGAGAAAATCTATCTCTTTTTGTGCTTTGTAGTACTTCACTTGTAAAATCTAGGATTATTTTTTTGTGTATATGCTAGCAATCTGTTGAACACAATCAAAATATTGTGAGATATTTTGCTGTTTTTGTCATTTCAGGTGACTGGGAGCACTGGAGTAAAAGAGTTCAGGAATACGTTTATCCAACAGACGATATCCCAGACTATGTGTCTATTCTGGTTCCGAATGTTGACAATGCCAGAACTCAGTTTTTGATAACACAATTACAAAACAACAGAAAGTAAATACAGGATTACTCATTGAAGTATATGCCTACTATGTGAAACAAGTAGAAATCTACTCATAAAGAAACTGGGAGTTGCAACGTTTCTTCATTTTCTCTGTGTCTAGTCATTGCTTGCCAGGTGCATCATTATTTGCATATTGCTCTATTTTTATTTTCTTAGATTGAATCCTCTTTACTTATTTCTGTGCATGGGCAAAATATTTAAAATGGTTACCTTGTTCTTAGTCTTTCTACCATATGAATTTTTCTGATTTGTGCTTTCTTGAGTAGGGAAACAAGGAAAATAAGTTTCACACGGCAGTTCATTAAAAATGGAATTTCCTAGCATTTAGTCTATTTTTTTTCTCTCATTAGGAAATCTGTAGTTAATAGCAGTAGTAGCCACAACTACAGGAAAGGAGAGAACACTCCTCAATACAGCTTTAACCAATAGGACCAATCTGGTATCATGTCTTTTGACTCAGGCCACACTAAGCAGTAGTTATTAAAACATATGTAAGCCTATTTTCAAACAGAGGAGGATCTGAAAAATACACATTTTGCTTTAGTACAATGCTCTTAATAACCCTAACAACTTCCTGTGGAAATCTGTGTCAGCTTGCGAAATATAAGTCATTGTAATGACTTCTTAGTAGCTGGAGCCAAGATTAGAAATACTACAAGTGCAGGAGCCAGTGCTGGAACCTGTTTTTTCTGTAAAATTCTGGGATTTGGACAGAGGACCTGTTGATTTGGTTTGATGAAACTGTTCCAGAGGCCATAATGTGGCAATGTCTTTGCTGTATCTGGTACAAATTATGAGAACATGCAAAACCTTTATATTTGGAAACATTTAATTGATCTTTGTACATTAATGCCTTCGGAGATATTGATTGTATTTCCAGGTACGTTCATTTGGCCATCATTGCAATAACAGTAACAAACATTGAAATCTTCCAAGAAGAGTTTCTGAAAGGTGGCATCCTCCATAGTTCAGTGTTTCTGTGGTGGACGGTTTATGTCTTCCTCTCTTGAGTTGAAAAGTTTCAGCATTCATTGTGTAATGGGATTTGTCTATGCTTCCCTGTTGAGCAGAATGTTCCCCTCCATGGAAGCAGTCAGCTTGCTTTGTTTTCAAGCATTTTTTATTTGGTAAGATCTGATTTAATCACATCTTGCACTGTGTTAGAGATACCTTTTTTTTTCCCCCCCCCTCCCCTGTATCAGATCACAGCAGCATGAACTTTCTTTCCAGCTACAGCTGGATTACATGTGCTAGATGAAACCAAAGTGATTTACAGGTCTGACTTCACTTGTTGGTTCTACAAGTTTATTACTATAATCTGTGTTATCATGGTTAATGGATCACTTGGATGTTCAAAAACAGGGTGAAGAATGAGACCGTGTGGTATCATTATGGCTATCTGTTGGAGAGCGTTAATTTAAAGAAGGAGCAAGTCAGTCAGCAGTACTTGAGCATTTAAAATCTCCTGCAAGAGTCTCCTGCATTATCAACTTCAGTGGTCACTTTCATAAATAAATACATACTCCCTTTTGCAAACTGATTAAATTCCTTTCATGGAGTGGATATAATAATGAAGATAATACCACCTGTCAAAAACATAAGGAGGGTGAAAATCTGAGCAAGAAAGAAAAAACATGGAGGATTCTTACATGTCTGAAAAAAGAGCAGGGTTCTTATCTAGCTCACTTTCATCAGATGAAATGGGAGATTTCTATAGACGGCTTAAGAGAAAGGAAGGAAATATTAAGTCTTCGGTTCAGCAGCTTTCTGATTTAGATTCATATTTTACCAAGATAAGAAGGAAACCAGGAAATAACGTCTTCTTTCTGAACACATTTATTGCTTTATTTTTTCCTAGGGAAATGACAGTGTACAGACTAACCAGAAAATAAGTTATGTATTATATATTTTAATATAAAATGTTAAGAGAAAGCAGAAATAAAATGCTTGCTATCAAAATGTCAGGTTGAAACAAGATTTTTTGCACCTTTAATTTGCATAAGCAATCAGAGAGGAGTAAAAATGCTTTAAAAAATAGAAATATATATAGTGAGGCATAAGTTAAGATAGTATGAGTTGTAAGAGCCTAAAGTGCCATAATAGAAGCATTAAATGCTGCTGTTATAAATACTGCGGTGATAAGCAGACAGAATAAGTATATTCTCTTCAAAAGGGAGTTTGTTTCCAGTAGTAAAACAATCAGTAAGAAGAAACAAATTTTGGGAAAAATTCTAAGATTTCCTGACCATTCTGTGAACATCCATGTCCAAAATCTGCTTTGTCAAATCTTGATATCCTGACTAAGTGATTTAAGGGCCCTATGCAACAGTGATCATCTTTTTGTTTTTCTTAAAAAAATGCATTGGTTTCATATTCCTCCATGGATGTTTAGAGAAAGAATCAAGAATGTCCATGACAGTCAGTGAATGAAATTCAGGAAAACACAGGTCAAGTTTGGTTCCAATTCTAAAAAAATATTGCTGTCATAGGACACATGGACTCTTTAAGGATTCAGAAGGCCTTTCTTGCTAAGTCAGTTTATGTCAGCATAATTAGGCTGGGAAACCTGTGTAACAGACTTAAAATTCCAGTTTAGGAAAAGAGACAGGGTGGGTAGGAACCAGTGTTCCTTGAAAGAAGGATAGTATTCTTTTGAGGAAAGTTGAAGAACAACTGCCTGCTTTGAATACAGATGATTTTCCTTTGTTGCTATTAAGTAGGAGTAGTTCTCAGTTCCTTTTGTGAGATGAATGTAAAACACACTTCAGAGTTTCATTGTTTAAATTTTTTCTACTCCTGCCAGTTTCACTGGCCTGTCTGAAGTGGACATCAGCAGTACAATAGTCACTGCAAATCAATTTTATGTATCTCCTCACACAGTCAGTTTAGAGAAAGATTAGATCAGGTATTTTAGACAATATACAGAAATACAAGAGGAGCTTCAAAAAGGACTCCGTTTCTGGAGTTGGAAAGCAACAATCTTTTATCTGTCTAATTGTTTTCCTACCTTTACTAACATTTGCCACAAAGCCATAGATATTTCTGGGTCAGTTAAGACTGCCGTACACAGATCAGCATCTGTTATTCTTACTTGTAATTATTGTTACATCTTATTTCTACAGACATTTAGAGTATGTCTTTTAGTAATATGCTTGAGAGAGGATATAGCTGAATCTAATCTACATTGTATTGCTGCTTTAAGGACAGTCTGGCAATAAGGAACTATCCTTCTATTACAAGCATGTGTCACAAGGAATACCTGTAGCAAAAGCAAATAGTAGAAATTTTATATTCAAATTAGATGTCAAAGACTATTTTCCATTATAAAGAAAGCCTTCTTAGGGTCATCCACTACAAAAGACTGCTGCGGTGAACAGGTTAGAAAGTGGAAGAAGTCAGGCAAAGGGAAGAAAAACCTATAGTGCATTCTGGCTTCATCCGTTCTGTTTTCACTCTGTAAATTATTTCTCTTGGAGAGTCTGGGTAAGATGAAAAACATATACTGTGTCACTGCATATGGTGACACAGGAAAAACCTACCAAAATAATGTGTCATTCAAAAGTAGACACAGAAAGTATCCGTTTCTCTAAAATAGGTCCGTTATGCATATTTAATTGTAAGCTTAGATACTACTTATGTGGTTGAAATATCTGTTACAGGCAGTTTTGCTCATAGGAGAACAGGGGACTGGAAAGACAGTCGTGATTAAGGCATGTATGAAGCAATACAACCCAGAAGAGCATTTGTCAAAATGTTTAAACTTTTCATCTGACACAGAACCTTTTATGTTTCAGGTAAAAATATAGATTTTAAACAATTCTTGTGTATCATTTCCTTGCTAAGTATTTAAAATGTAATTAATTCTGATGATAAAAGAAATGGTTTAGAAATAAAGTCTAAAGGATCTTTTTCCTCCAAGTAAGTCACTTAAACACTTCAGAAAATTCCATAAAAAATTTTACAAATCAGAATGGAATATAGTCACTCACATAGAGATATGTGTATTGATGATTGCTATGTGCTTTTTCATTACGGAATTCTAAGAATCCATTTTTTGCTGAAGACCTTTCCTTTTCATTTTAGATTAATGAAGATTTTTGGTTATAGTCCTTCAGTATTTTCCTGATTCTTTAATTTCTGTAATTTTAATTTTTGTTAAATAAAAAATCAGATTTCAATTTATCCTTTTATTTTTCCTCAGCTCAGGAGTGACTACAGCATCAGAAACCCAGTCTTTAAGTTCTCTAGCATCGCAAATCTGTAGAGATTTCCCTTTCCCAATATAATTGCTAAAAAATCCACATAAATGGAAATAAATACTACAGATAGTTTTTTCAAGTAATTGAAAGGATTATTTATACCACTATGCCATTATTCAATACTACTAATTTGCTAGAATGTGATCCTCTAAGTTCAATTGGCTTCATTACCTTTCCAAAACAATGAATTTATGGTGACAGTGCAGCAGCAGAATGAAGTAATCATCCTGGAATATTTCTTGATTGAAAAGTCTACTCATGGAACAGGTCTTAGAAATTCCATCCCAAAATCAACTGTCTTTTTTAAGAAGCTAATGTAAATGTTCTTAAGAAAATGGTGAAAAGTAGTGGTTTATGTGTCTATTTTCTTTAATTCCAAACTCATTGAATATCTGCTGAACTTTTCTGTTATGCATAAGGTCTCTGGCCATGGTTTATATGAAACTGTGAGACAGAATAAGGCAGGTGTCCTTTCATGCATGCAAGATTAATTGAATAATCAGTACCTCTGTCTCAGTGTCCTTGACTTGGTGTGTTATGGGTCCCTAGAACATTACTGAAACAAAACCCAGACTTCCTCGTCTCTGGTACAGAGAGTCTGTGAAAGGATCTTAATGTGCCTTGTCTCTGCTACATTCCTGTAGTACCTCAGAAGATATCCTCTTTCGTTTCAGCTACTGCCTGAATACATAGCTCACTCTGCTGATTTCCAAGAGAGAGATGGAGCAGAAAAACAGTTGAAATGCTTCTAAACACATAAAAGAGAGACACTCAAAATAGTTTTCAATTTTGAGTCATCATTCTGAAGATGTTTGAAAGATTGGTTGATTTTGGATGTGTTAGATGTGCTACAAAGTTCTTAATTTCTTAATGTAATGACTTACTTTCTCTTAGTGGCTTCTCTTTTTCACCTTAATCACGTATCTCCAAAATGACACATTAATGCCAACAATGTTCTGTATGTGTTTATCTTAGAACATTCAGCTAATTATTTTCTCTTGTGAAAAAAGGAGACAAAAACATTGGACAAAACTTCATCTGTTTTCTGTTTCAAAAATGCTATTAATACTTCTATCTTTATAACAGCACATGCCACATTACTAATATAGGATGACATTTATGTTTGTAAAACTAAAAAATTATTTGTCTAAGGACAACATTTGCTACCATCGTGTAAGGTGTTTCTTCTGCCACTGTTTATGTTCCAAGTACCTTTAGAATAACTGTAGAGCTGTAGAACTTTGAAGATATATTTCAATTACATATCAATGTCTTCTTAGTCTCTTGCACCCTGCTTCTTATTCAGTTCAAAACTCAGTCTTAAAAGACTATTGCCACCAAAATATTTAAATATTGCATTACTTAGCTTGCAAGACATCTGTGAAATCATTGTAAAAGGAATCTAAGTCACCTCTATATGGTCTGCAGTTGTACTGCAAATATAAAACAATTGAGCTTAGCTACGAGAAATCCAAAGAAATCAAAATTTTCAGACAGTGCATGACAAACTCTCTGAAATCAGATTCCAGTCCTTTCCAGAGCTACCCTTTGGAAGGGAGATTCTTAAATGCCTGTCTGAATAAGTCCAATATTTATAAAAATTATGCTATAGATAATGAAAATACTAGTTCTGCTTGTTGATGTTCTACCTTGCTAGTAAATAATAGAATTTTGATTAATCCTTCATTTCTCAAATTCTGTGTTCTGTCTTCCCACTGTCTTACTGATATGTGAAGCAAGATGAAAAAAAAAAGATATGCAACAGAATTCACAACTTTCATTCATGTAGAAAATTCAACCCTGAAGTATGTGATATGGTGAAAAAATGGGTCCCGAAAGGCAGAATATTGTGGCAGTGGACAAAGGTGTAAAATACAGGGAAAGTTTTATCACAATCAGTCTAAACATAGTGCCTATTAGTGTAATTTAGGCACATATTCCTTAAGAACACATCTATAATGAGAAAAAACAGGAGAAAGATGGGCTAAAAAAATTTTGTAGATGCAGTCTGGAAAAATCAGATTTCAGTATACAAGGCACATGGATGGAAATATCAGTCCATTCATTCCTATAGTTTTATTCATGTTACCCAAAGCTCTAATCACTACATCTAAGGAACAGGGAGTGAAATTCTTCATAAGTTACAATTTTTAATTTATAAAGCCCAGAGCAACATATGAAATAATTACATATTATAAGAGTTGGGTTTTACTTTTAGTGCTAGATCCTACTTCTGAATAAATGAGACATTTCTGGTGACTTCTTAGAAAGAGTTTGCCCACATTAGTGTGTGTGAAAATTAGTAGTTTTATTATTTTTACATTTTGTAGGTGTTATTAATTATAAATTTATAATATGTATTTTTCTTGATTCCTTGTAAGTGTTACTGATTTTGAATATTAGTGATATTTTTCTTTAGACAAAGATGCTGCCTACACCATCTAAATTCCACTATATCTTCAACCTTCAAGACCTTTCTACAATTTGGCAAGAAATGTTAACTATAAAGGCAGAAGAATGCAACAACAGCACGGTCCTCCTAACACTTTTTAAACATGAAAGTACCAGAGTAATTGCTGACAGGTATAATGACTACAGCATTTCTTGTTTAGTAGGTTTGGCCATTTACTTAATTTATGCTCCTACACTTGTAAAACTTCTTAATATAATAAACCTTATTAGGCCAATATGAAAAGTTTGGTCTTTTTACATGCAGTCTGCATTGGGGTATTATTCCAACAAATGTCATACTATGTACTGATAGATTAGACCAGTAATTGGATGGAGAACTACAAAATAGATGTATATTTCATGTTCTAACCTATTTTTTTTTGCAATTGTCTTAATTTTCCCTGTAAAAAAGAGGATTGTACAGTGTCCTAAATTTATACACAGAGAATAATTTAAAATTGCCTTGATCTCCTCATGGAAAAAAACGTCACATGCCTATGATTAAAAAATTGCCCATCTCCTCTAAATCTCCTTTAAAATATTCATAAAATAGGTACAGTTATGAGCTGTATATGTTAAAGATCCAGTAATATTTTTGCGTTTACAGTGAAACATATTTCATGTGAAACATATTTAATGTGAAATTCTGTAGTACTATAGCTGCCAGTAAGAACTTGACATCCTGAGAAAGGGCCTTCATAATTTTTATAAAATTAATGCTTTATAATTAAAGCATTGAAGTTAAATGTTGACTCTTAAAAATATGTATGTGTATTTTCTTATACTACATTTAGTTTATAAAGCTATCACAAAGTGAAAGGAGTAAAAAATGTTTTGCCATGGACAAAAGAGGTCATATTATATTGCTTTTGCTTTTAATTAGACCTAAAGGCCTTGAATTGGCAAGTGCTTAGGAGTTACCTGCATGACCAGAATTTTTTCAATATTCAGCATGGCTGCAGAAGTCTAAAATGAAATTTATTTATTTTAAGATGTCAATTACATAAATGCAGTCTGGTGCAGATGATTTGGCATGGTAGCAGGCAAGATATATACGTAATGATTGCATTGTATTCAAGCACAGTCAGGCTTAATCCATATTATTCTAGTATCTTGTTAAAATAAAACAAAGAGCCAAGGTGTAAATAAGGAGCTCCATCTCTGCTTGCAAAAGATTAGAGGGACAAAGTTAAATCCTCCCAGGTAAAGACTGGTATGCGGGATTTAGTATGTACTCAGCTGAAACAGAAAGAAAACAATATATAAAACCTAGAGATGAATTACACACTGCTGAAACTGGTGGATAAAACAACTGCCCTCCATTTCAAGTAAATGTTAGAAATAGTTCCAAACAAAAAGTAGACCACTGTCAGTTTTGTTTACCATCGCTACCTGTATCTTCTAGAATCCCTCATTTTCCTGCATGAGAGCTCTGAATCAGCTGGCAGATGCCTTCTCATTTTCCCCAGGAAAGTGCATTAACAAACTTGAGTTAAGAACCAAGGAAGTAAGATTGCTATTGTGACCAGTTCCACTACCCCAGAGGAACTCTGGAATTTGGAAATTTTGGATGTTGGAAATCTTGCTCACTTCCTCTCTCCTTAGATGCACATGCTGAGTTCAGAACATGCGTGCAGGAAATCTGAAAGGAAATCTTATCCATCAGTTGTCAAGAATATAAAAATGAAGGCCGGTGTTTTCTGCTGACTTTAATAGTTACTTACCTATAGTCTGAGAAAGCCTTCTCAGTGTAAATCCACTACAAAGTCTAACACTGAGGAACTAACAGTGCCTGAACTACTTCATATTATACTAACATACAAATTACCTGAAATTGACGCATATGTATTTACATATGCAATAGAATGCTGTTGATACAAAAAGAGGGAAAATGTTTAATTTGAATCTGAAGTTAGGATCATACCCACTGGTGCAAAAGAGTCGTACAGCTTGGAGTGTATTATTTTCTGCTCTAAAGTTAGGAGCAATATCACTGACCTTTACTGAAATGTTCTTTTTTTTTAGTTTGTTGTGGGGAATTTGAAAATAGATTGAAGATACGTGTTTGTACAGATATGTTATATATTAGAGAGAGGGAGAGAGAAAGAGTGTAATCACGCATTCTTTTCTTCCACGCTGCTTTCAGATTCCAAAATGTTTAGTATTATAACATCATCACTAAGAACCTCTAAGAATAATGAAGTATGTAGTGTATGTCTGTGCTGTCTCTGTACCACAGTTCTTTAGTATTCTATGTCTTATTTGAAAACTCAGAGCACTGTGTACAGCTTTTCCATGTTTGTCCTATTTTCCTCTCAGCGGTATCACTGAGAAGGAAAAGAAGTAAAGATGATTTTTTTTTCTGTAGTTTGATGTTCACAGTTGGCATTCCCTTTTTCTGGGGTTGAGGTGGTTCTCACCTTTTATGTTTACCAGTGACTACTGAGTGTCATACTTGATTGCCAGATTAGCCACAGATAATCACAGTGGGCAAAGATCTTGATCTGTATTAAAACCATCTTGAACCTATAAATGGAAGAAGATACAGTTGTTTAAACAATTAAATGTAGTCACTAGGATTTTGTTTGCTGATTTTTGTTTTATTTCAATCTGCATTACTCCTCCTCCCCCAGTGTATATCCCTCTCAGTTAACTATGGATTGTGGTGTAAGAGGGATTAAAAATCAAGTTAGGTTGTACTGACATATACTGTCTTCCTTTCACTATTCCTTATCTCATTGCAGTTTCATGGGCAGTACTATAATAACATAAATTATGCTATTCTGCTGCAGGTTGAAAGATGGTAAGAGTCACTTAGCCATGGTTATTTGGGAAATCATTCAAGCTTTTTCATTCTGTTTCATCTGAGAAATTAAATGGTCTGTCATTGCCTAGTTCTAGGTGAAAGTTGGAAAGTCAAGTTGTTTCTATGTTTTATGTGAGTGACTATTACACTTTAGAGTATGGAAGCATTTAATTTCTGTGCATATTGCCTAATCCATTTCTGTGACGATTGTCTAATGTGTATTGCCTAATATGCATTTTTCTTTGAAATGTAACAAGTTTTTTTTAATATTTAATTATCTCTTTTCTTTCTATATAACTAGAAATGAGGTTTTAAAAATTGTATTAATCTGTGATTTTTAGATTTATTACTCCTGAAGATACAGCCTGGTTTGATAAAACTGTTACTAAAGCAATCGAGGAATATGTCAGTACAGGCTTAACAGAAGTTCTCCAAGCTGAACCATATTTTGTAGACTTTTTGCGGGAGATGCCTGAACCAACTGGTGACGAACCAGAAGATTTTGTGTTTCAACTACCAAAAATTTATGAGGAGGTATTTAATTTTACACCTAAAATGCTAGACACTGAAGTTTTCCTTTATTGAGCATGTTATTTCGCTTAACTCATATCATACAGAAAGTTTTGTTGAATACCTACCACATTTTTTGTGAAGATATAGCTAGATTTTTCTAGTTACTATGCAATAAATCATTTTAATGATGTTGAAATTAATAATATCATATAGCTGTAGTTTATTCATTCCTATTCTCCTTGCTCCTTTTTCCCCACCATTAGCAGAAAATTTCTGCTTAAACACAACTACATTCACTACAATGAATTAACAGTAATGTCATTACGTGTGACCCATACATGAACTCAAGTTTGTGTAAAAATGTCAGTACAGTTTTAAATTCTGAAGGGCTGCACTAATTTTGTTACTGGTTTTTTTTCCTGTTTCATTTTGTTTTTTCAGATTCCAAGCTTTGAATATCTTGGTGAAAAATTGCAAATGTATCAGAGACAATACAATGAATGTATTAGAGGATCATTTCTTGATTTGTTGTTTTTTAAGGATGCAATGACACATCTTGTTAAGGTTTTGGGTTTGTTAATTATTTATTAGTTTAACCATTGCAACAGAGTTCCTGATTTGGGCAAGCTACGCTTAGAGGGCTACTCTCATCCCCAAACTTGCTTGCCATAGTTGCCTAGTCACTCTGAAGAACTAGGAAAGAGCTGCAGTTATTTTACCTGTTTGCATGTTTTGGAATAAATACTGTATTTTGTCTATTTGTTTAAGCTTGTATGTATTCAGAAGTATGAAGAATTTCCTCAGTAGGAAAGCTGAGGTCATAGAGAGGCACATTTATGTTTTGTATGTAGAATGATCTTTAATCACAAAGCATTCAGAGAACACTTCAAAGGTATCTGTACCTGACAAGTGACCAAAACAATGTGAGGTAGAATCTAACTGGATGAGAGACATAAAAAGAAATGTAAATCAGGGCTGCAGTAGAATCAGTGTCTAAGGTAGAGGAAAGTCTCAGTTTAGAATCATTTGAACTCCTATTCAGAGAGGGAGATGTAAGGAAAGAATTCATCCAAAGTCAGAATATGATTCATGAGGGGAAAAAAAAAAGGCCGAGCATGAGATTTTTTTTGCCTCAGGTTTAAGATGTTGTGTTAATTATCTCACAAATTACTTTAACTTGATGATCTGTTTACTGAAAGATGCATAGCATCCACAGTGAAACCAAACCAAAAGGAGATGTTTCGTTCTTCTCTAAGTTGACCTCAAGTGAAGTAAATTATTTTGTTTGCTTTGCATTTAAACACAAGAAAATAATTTTATTTTTAAATACAGTTCATGTGATGCTAGGTGAATATTAAAAGACCTTGAAAGTCTCTGATACTCCATTTCCATTGGCAAGTTTTAACCAGGATATGTGCGGTATGCAGTTAGGTAGTTGATAGGAGCCCTGCTGTCATTATGTTAACAGTAAATTTAGTCACCCTCAAAATTTCACATTTAGACTTCTATTTTAATATAGTTATCAGGATAGGCTCAGAGGGAACTGTGCATAAAAGCAAAATTTCTTTGAAGGAAAAAATTAATAGAATTTGAAGGCTTGATGTAGATGCCAATCTTTTACAGTTTGTACACAATTTACATGAGCGGCAAAGTAAACTGTAGCATCTCAAACATAATAGTGCCCTAAGATATAATGAGACTAAGGAAGGTGTGGTGTATATACAGGAGACATGTAAAAAAGCAATAGCATAGTAAATTCGTAATCCAGTTTTTGTATCTGGGAGACTTTTTAAGAAAACTATCTCAAAGGAAATGTTGAAGGTAGAGAAAACAGAAGATAACACTAAATCATAGTTTAAATGTGTCCAAGTCTTTCAGACTTTTAAAATTAGGAATGTAGTATGTTATTCTTCTAGCTAAAGTTTTTTAACTGATATTTTTACACACATTCAGGATGATACCTCAACATAAAATTAAACTCAAAATGTCTCCCATTAGGTATTTAAATCCTGTGTGTAACTAATTATGACTATCCTATATTCTTACGTGCAGCTTTTTTATTAGCTACACCAAAGTCCTGAAGAATGTACAAGTGTTCTTATGAGAGGAAAAGTTTTCTGTGAGTATCCTTTTAATAATGTTTACATTGTGCTCTAGTAAATAAAATGTAGAGTATAACAGATTTTTGATTTTACTAGGTAATATTTTAATTGAAATTTATTAATGAATTTTTCTTCTATTTTTTCCTACATAGATTTCTCGGATAATTCGGACAGCGTATGGAAATGCTTTACTTGTTGGAGTTGATGGTTCTGGAAAGCAAAGCCTTTCAAGATTGGCCTGCTTTATTGCAGGCTATAAAATATTTCAGATCATTTTAACCAGGTAGGAAACGCAAGAAATATAGAAATCAAATTTATGTTATTGGTTTCTCTTTACACAGTCATAACTTTATGTTTTTACCAGCCTTTCTTTTTTCATTTTGTCACCATTTAAAAATGTGCAAAACAATAAATTCTTATCTGGTTTGTATGCAGCATTGGATTAAGTTTAACCTGAAAAAGCTGGACCCTGTGTTAGCTATTCCTGAGCCAAAATACATGTTTTTACAAAGGATGTTTGCACTATCATTTCTAAAACACTATAATCTGACAATAGCAGTATACTGACTAATTCTGAATTAACAGGTAATGTTTCTTATTCCTGCTAGATCCTATAATGTAAGCAATCTGTCAGATGATTTAAAGTTGTTGTATAGAACAGCTGGAGTAGAAGGACAAGGTATCACTTTTATTTTCACTGATAATGAAATAAAAGAGGAGTCATTTTTGGAATATGTTAATAATCTGCTGTCTTCAGGCGAGGTAAGAGTCTCAGTGTGACAGGCAATGTACTTTACAAGCAGAAAATTGCAGAATTTTTTCCCACTCGTGTATTTCTGGGTTTTTTTGGTAATAAATTGTAGAATCAATAATGATTAACTCTAAAATATCTCAACTTTTAATATAAGGAATGCTTTTGATATGGAGTTCCTGTATCTCTAATTCAGTGTAAGCCAGGAAAAGATAAGGAGCTGTGATGGGTATTTCAGTAGCCTTTATTAAATAAACGTTCACTGGCCAGTGAAGATGTGTACTCTTCAGGAGTTAGGCTTCTTAATTTTTAATGGAATTACTTGAATTCTAAAACAGGGACAAATTAGGTTTTTAATCTATCTATCTGAACTGTATATAAGAAGAGAGAGATACAGGTGTAAACAGAGAAATATTTGTAAACAGTTATAATAATTACATTCATAGAATTTATTTTCTTATTAATTTTAATTTTATGAAAAGATTTCTAATTTTTTTGCTCGGGATGAATTGGATGAAATCACCCAAGGATTAATGCCTGTGATGAAAAAAGAGATGACTCGGTGTCCTCCTACCTTTGATAATCTTTATGAATACTTTTTAACTCGGGCAAAGAAGAACTTGCATGTTGTCCTCTGCTTTTCTCCAGTAAGTTTTTTCTTCATATCTGTCTTCCTTAATTCCATTAGCAAATTATTCTATAATGTGTGACAGGATTGTTCAATCTTTATGTTTTCAAGGACATTTAAAGATGTGTGAAAAGATTACCTAAGTCTGGTTATAATTGCTAAGATAATAAAAATAGTAGTACAATTGTCAGAACTTAAAACCAAAATACTTAAAAGTTAAATCATTCCTTGCACATTATTTTTTTTCCTCCTGTCATATTCTTTCTTCATACAAATCAATGACTGAATCTTTGTGAATTTCGTACTTGTTACTTGAAAACAAGAATTCAATGGAAATTTAAATAAGTTAATTGAAGTTTTTAAATATTAAGAGACATTTATATTTGTCAGGAGCTTCTTTCTTCAAATGTCATAAAATATTGAATGTTGGAAATTTAGCAAATCTTACTTGTCTTATATAAAAGAAAAAAACGTGCAGGGTTTTCTAAACAGAAAATTAGCAAGAAAAAAATCAGAGTAGTTGTTTATAGGAATGAAACACTTTTATCTGCCTAATTAAGTATTATATCATAAACTAACTGTGTTATTCTCTTTAGGTTGGTGAGAAATTCCGTTCACGTTCTTTGAAATTTCCTGGTCTCATATCAGGGTGCACCATGGACTGGTTCAGTCGACGGCCCAAGGAAGATCTTGTGGCTGTTGCCAGCTATTTTCTTTCAGAATTTAATATGGTCTGCTCTGCAACAGTTAAAACACAAGTAGTGGAAACCATGGGTCTCTTTCATGATATAGTTTCAGAAAGCTGTGAGAATTATTTCCAAAGGTAATATTTTACACAAATGCAATAATTAATCCCAAAATTGTTGCTACTGATCGTGTGTTTTGGACTCATTGTATTATATGAATCAGTAAGTGTCTTTTAATGCTAATACAAAAATAAACCTGCGATATCAATATATACAAATGCCATGAAACTTAGTTACTATTATGTTGCAAATTCAATATTTTCATTTCCACTATTGAATAATCTTTAGCATTGCTTATGTGGATAAAAACAATGTAATTAGAAATAAGGGTTTGCATTATGAAGAAATTAGATTTTAACTAAATTAAGGACTTGATTTATGTAATCTTCTGTTTCACTGGAAATTATCAAATGGTGTTACATATCAAAAATACATATGAAGTTGATGTTTCCAATGTACTGTGTTCTAGGTATTGGAGAAGAGCTTATGTAACACCTAAATCATATCTCTCTTTCGTCAATGGCTACAAAGAAGTTTATACTGAAAAGTTAGAGAGTATTAATGAACAAGCTGAACATATGCAAATTGGTAAGCAAAATAGGGACAAACATACATTTCCATGTATGTTCTCAAATCATCTGCATTTTTATACTCGACTACTTATTCAGCGATCACTTAAAATCACTGGATCACAGTTCAAAACTCCAGCACTTCAGCTATCAACAATTCAAAGTGATTCTCTTACAAAAATGCCTCAAAAAAGCTGCCAGCTTAATCATTTATCTCAGCGTTACATTAAATTTTAATATTTCCAATTTAGCATTTGTAATACAAGGTACAACCTGAAAATGGCCAGAGAGAGCATCTCATTTAGCAGTGTAGAGAGAGGTAGCTCTAAACATGGTTATTAATTTACTTCTGCACTTGTCTATGGAAATTCTCGCTATACAATCTGGGCACTTCACAGTTGATTAATTTCATATTTCTAATGTAGAATACGTAACTTTTACTTGTGGTCATTGTATATCTAGGAAACTGAAATACAGAAAACTATGATTGAAATCTTCTAATTTTGGATATCTATTTGAAATTACCTAATTTTTGGCATTGGATTAGTACTTAATGGGTTCAGAATACATTTCCAGTTTTCTCCAGTTTGCATCTAGACATGGTTTTGTAAATCTACAAAGGCAACTGAAGAGTTTAGGAAACTTGGTCTTTATGGGAAAAGATAATGTATAGCAGTCTAACAGAGTAGAGAATGTCTTCATGATAAGATTTTTCATGCAAAGATATAAGGATGCAACATTTAGGCAATGACTAACAATGCAACTGGTACTCTTCATGAAGAAAAGAATAGAATAAGAACATGCAGCTATTTATTTTATTCACAAATTGGTGAATTGCAGTGGAATGTAGAGGGGTAAGTGATCCTCAATATTTCCACATTATGCAAATTTCTTTGTATGGGTCTGTTGCCAGTTCTAGAAATCAGAATTTATCACTAGTCCTGCTTGAGATGAGGATATAATCTGAGCACCTTGAAGATTTGTGATGGTGGGTTTTTTTTGTATTCTTTTTCCAGTTCTTCTGTTTTCAAATATAATTTTTAAAAAGTAACCTAAGTAGCTTCAGCACTGTCAAAAAAATGTCACACATAGATTTCCTAGTCTCTCACATATTATTGCTAATATCTTACGTGATCTTCAAAACAAAATGATCATGTAGATCTTCTACTGCAGCATCTTTATCACTGATGTTCAGAAAAACATGTGTGTAAGCTACAGGCAATATTCATGCCAGTTAGAAAATATTCTAAATAGTTTCACTTGCGTAGAACAGTTGTATTACAAAATAACAAAAATACTGGTCATCTCTGACTCCAAACGTGCTCCACTGTTTACTGCATCCTAAGGAAATTTCTCAAAAAGTTTTTTATGAATTATTTAGCTACTATCTCACACATCCATCCTCTAATCCTTAGTCTTTCATCACTTAGTGTCAAAAAGATTTAGAAGGTTAAAAAGATTAGCCTTGAAAGTTGTTTCAATTTGTTAGGAGATTATCCTGATATGGAATTTAAATTTTATGTTACTAAACTCAGCTGAGATAATGTCGCTCTCTTCAGCTCATTGAAGTGTTTTTCCTGTATGTAATGATGTCTGGGCCAATTCAAGATGCTTCCAAAGTAGCAAAGTTGTAAGAAATACCCCGATCAGTACTGATTTCTAGAAAAGTCCCTGGCTCAAGCATACTAAAATTGTGCTTGTCAGCATGGTAGTGTCTATACGAGCAACATATTTTGAAAGATAGAAATAATCTCTTTTCTGCTTTGTCACTTTGGGTGAAAGATCTCGTAAGACAGATGAGGAAAAAATTGAGATCCAATGACAGTTACAATTGTTTCTGAATGCTTAACATCGTGTGTCTTCTCTCAGAATCCATCTGGGGAAATCTTTGGTAGAGCACCACATGTGTAGAAAATATCTTTTCACATAGCAGCATAGAATGGTTGGGGTTGGAAGGGTCCTTGTAGATCATCTAGTTCCACCCCCCCGGCCATAGGCAGGGACACCTTCCACTAGACAAGGTTGCTCAAAGCTCCATCCATCCTGGCCTTGAACACTGCCAGGGAGGGGGCATCAACAACTTCTCTGGGCAATCTCTTCCAGTGCCTCACCACCCTCATAGTAAAGAATTTCTTCCTTGTATCTAATCTAAATCTGCCCTCTTTCAGTTTAAAGCCATTACCCCTTGTCCTATCACTACAGGCCCTTGTAAAAAGTCCTTCTCCATCTTTCTTGTAGACCTCCTTCAGTTACTAGAAGGCTGCAACAAGGTCTCCCCGGAGCCTTCTCTCCTTTTGGCTGAACAGCCCCAACTCCCTCAGCTTGTCCTCATAGGAGAGGTGTTTCCTCCCGCTGATTGTCTTTGTAGCCCTCCTCTGGACCTGCTCCAGCAGGTCCATGTCTTTCCTGTGCTGAGGTCTTTGCTTGTAGAACTGTAGTTGTACAAGAAGACCTCAGTTTAGCTTTGTCAAAGTGGGCGTGACATCCATATAGGCAACTTGTTGTTAGATGTCCTGCTAATTAAAAGTGACGGAAATTACATATTTGAGGTTCTAAGGATACTGTAGCTTAGTATTTTAATGAAGATTTTTATAAATTTTCTATATTCACTACTTTTTGGCAGTCATCATTCAGACAAGCTACAAAATGCATTAACAAGAGATAAAGATTACTTTGATTCTCTCTACAGGTTCAAAATCTATGCTGACTTTTTAACTTGCCTTAGATAAGTTGTTGCTGATATCAGGAAGGTTTTTACATGGAGTTCTACATATCTCTCTGAAAAATACTATTCCTGTTTTCTAATGCCTAAGTCAGGCATTCGTCTGTGACTATGAGCACTAAAAAAAAATTATCTGCTGGCATGGTACTGTTGTAATGTTTCTTGTGATTGGAAGTATGCAGGGGAGCTGAAGAAGCTATCAAGGTTTCTTGTTTATAACAGAAGTTCTTCTGTTCTTCTTGTTCTGCGTATTTCCATTCATTGTCCATCTTTATTTCTTCTCATTCTAGGATTATAGCAGGGAAAGCTATTGCAGGAAATGGTATCACTTTCCCTTTCATAGCTTCTCTTTTAGAACTTTTTTTTTACAGTGAAGTGAAGTAACAACCATTTTGGAAATGGCTGTCAGAGGATTGGGAGGTGGGGACAACGTTAGTGTGTGTGTACCTCTGCCCCCCAGAGTGTTTTAGGAAGTGGCATATGTCTGGGAAAAGGAAACATTCTAAAACATCCCTCTTGTCTCCCAGTCCACATCTTTCAGTGAATATACCTTTGAACTTTATTGTTGAGAGTAACAAAATAACATGTCTTTTGATGAGTAATAATAAAGAGCCTGTAGAATGACCTGATTGTGAGGTAGCTGTGTCAGAAGAACAAGAAATGTGCTAGGAGAGAATGCTTGTCTGTATGAAGTGTGATAACAGAAGAGTGGAGAGACATCACAGAGAAACATTGCACATCAAATGTGTAACTGCAAGTGTGCTCTGACTCTGGCTCTTAGGGAGAGAGGGAGGTAAGGGGAATGCTTCCAGGCAAGTTGCAAGATTTTAAGATTCAGTAATGAAGAGGAGAAGCTAGAGAGGCTTCAGCATGCAATGTGGAGCTCAGAATAGCCAGATATCTGTGCTCAAATCCATGAGCAAGAGAGGAGAGAAAAGAAGAATGCATGAATGCATGGGAAAGACTGATTATATAATAATGATAGGGGGAGCAAACGCATCTGTATCAAGGCAACTGTTAATGTAAGGCTGAACGGGCTCTATCGCTGGTTGCTTCAGCACAGATAAGAGCTATGGTGGGACTGGTCCTAGGCCAGGCGGGCGCAGATGCTTTTACGTGCTTTTCTGCGCACTCTGTCACCAGGGTCAAGAGAGGATAAACTCAGTATGTAGGAACTGGAAGTCGTAAACATACCGTGACCTTTGGGGCCACTTTTGGTGCCTCTACTTCTTCCCACTTATTTCTAGAAAGAACTCCCTATTGGAAGGCAGTTAAGGATACTAATAATTATGTCATTTCCTCATGCAATGATACAAATGCACAATCAATCTGATTTTCTGACTGTCCTGTGACCTTATGGTACAACATATCCTTGACATACCCCTCCTTTTTTTTCCTCTTTTTCTTTTTTTTTTAAGAAGCCTATATAATGAGCGTAAGGATATATTTTATTGCAGGTAATATCCCAGCTATATGCTTTTAAGTACTGTTTACAGCTATGACAAACTAAAACTAAGTAGTATAGTTTTCTTTTTTGAAGAATTGAGCTTTATTATATTCATTTTGTACCTTCTGAGATTATTTATATCTATGAAAACTGAATAGTAAGCACAATCATGAAAGTATGTCTGCTTACACCCACTTTTTCTCCTTTATGCAAGTTTAAATGAGAACACAAGGTACAAGGCATTTGGGATCTAGAGCTAGATTATATCATCTAAGTAGGAAAAAAATAGTTTTCATTTTTCTGAATTTTATCTTTTACTTTATAGGTCTGTCTAAGCTGCTGGAGGCCAGTGAATCTGTTGCTAAACTCTCTCAGGAGTTGGCCGTTAAGGAGAAGGAACTGGCTTTAGCATCTATTAAGGCAGATAAAGTAAGTACTTGAGTGTTAAGTAGCAAAAGGTCGTGTATAGCACCGAGATAAATAGTGAGATAAAGTGCTATTGCAGAATTTTCTCGTAATCTGTGCAAGCCAAAAAATGTGCATCGTGGTCTAAAATAAGGTATCACTTCTCTCTCTGTAGCATGTTAATTCACCATTTGCTTCTGCAAGTGAGGCACTTTAAGACTGCAGCAGAGATTGAGTGCCTGCCTTTTTCTCCCATTTCTTACCCACTCCTATAAGAACCAGGTTTCATTCTTTGTTTCATATTTTTTGTGTGTGTGCTTGATTAATATTTATTAAATTTGTGGTTATATGTGTGCTTATTTGCAGATAGGATGTTATCAGATGATAACAGGACTTTACTATTTCAAAATTGCTTAGAAAAAAGTTCATCACAGTTTAGTTCAATATTTTGCCTTTTACATTAACAAGGTGTTCATGTGGTCCTGATATTGATGGTCTGGTAGAAATCTAGTTTCCAAAACGACTCTCTGGAAAGGTATATTAGGGAATGTATTAATATAGGCATTCAGTTTTCTGAAAGACACCATAATGTTATGATGCTGCATATTTAGTATGCACTGGAGAGCAAACTTGTAGCCAGTGATGGCTAAGGGACTGCCTGCATTCTTCAAGGCCTGTTATAAGGGAGAAAACTATGACGGAAAGGGGTGAAATTACACTTCTTACATTTCAGGAGTATGACAGAGATGCCGGTAGAGTTCACTTTGTTTAATATTTATATTTGGTACACATTTTGAAATTGCTCTCTGGCATTAATTCACACAGCCTCTTAGTTGTCAACTTTTTCAATAGGGTACTACTTGTCAGTCATCAGAAGTAGATGATATATGGACATATAATAAAAGAGCAGACGTTTATATAAACTACATGTAATATATGAGGAAAGGCTGAGGGAGCTGGGCTTGTTCAGCCTGAAGAAGAGAAGGCTGAGAGGGGACCTCATAAATGCTTATAAATATCTGAAGGGTGAGTGTCAGGAGGACGGGGCCAGACTCTTTTCAGTGGTGCCCTGTTGGTGTGGGTTACGGATCCGTTGTAATGATGTGACCCCAATATGAGTATGATCGTTCACCTTTATTAGTCAGCAAAAACAAGGTTTATATAGCATAACTATTACAGCATTTGAATGGTTAAACCCCCAACCCATATATAGGCAAAACTACTGCAACTCGTTGTGATTCGTGCAGAGGTGCATCTCGAAGTGAAAACAGTGCTGTGGCAGGAAACAACAACATGGCAGGAAGAAAGTGACAGTGTGGCAGGAAATGGTGATGTTCCCCCTGCTCCAGTATCCCGAGCTCCAGTATCCCAAATCGAACCATGGGAAGTTCTGTCAGAACATGAGGAAGAATTTCTTCACTCTGAGGGTGAAGGAACACTGAAACAGGCTGCCCAGGGAGGTTGTGGAGTGTCTCCTTCTCTGAAGATATTCAAGACCTGCCTGAACAAGGTCCTGTGCAGCCTGTTGTAGGTGACCCTGCTTTGGCAGGGGGCTTGGACTAGATGACCCACAGAGGCCCCTTCCAACCTCTAAGATTCTGTGATTCTGTGATTCATATTGTTCATATTCTATGTTTTTCTTGCTTTCCCTTAGTACTAAACTCTATAGAAACCAGAACTGGATTTCACACAAAAAAAATTGAGGGATTTGGGAATTTTATCAGTCATTTTTTTCTCACAGGTATCTGAGAGCATTGTTTGTATTCTTGTAAATGTATACAGAGTGCTAGCCTTCACCTTATAGTTGATACTGGTCAAAAAACATTCTGACACCAACTGTATGTTACATATGCACAAAAGAATTAAAAAGCTATGTACTGAAGAACCAGCCACAAATGGATAACTTTATTCTATGGATTCACATGGGGCTGTTCTTTGAATAGACCAATGAAAATTAGTCAAAAAAATCGTACAGACCGTGGTGAGCAAGACTGGCAAACTGGTAGCAATGGATGAGGAGAAGGCTGAGGTACTCAACAACTTTTTGCCTCAGTTTTCACTGGCAACCTCTCTTGCCCCACCTCTTGAGTGGATGGACTGCAAGTCAGGGACTGGGTGAGCGAAGTCCCTTACACTGTCAGAGAAGATAAGGTTCGCGACCTCCTGAGGAACCGGAACATACATAAGTCTATGGGACCTGACAAGATGCATCCCAGAGTCCTGAGGGAACTGGCTGATGTAGTTGCCAAGCCACTCTCCATGATATTTGAAAAGTCATAGCAGTAAGGGGAAGTCCCTGGTGATTGCAAAAAGGGAAGCATCGCACCTATTTTTAAAAAGGGTAGAAAGGAGGACCCTGGGAACTACTGACCTGTCAAACTCACCTCTGTGCCTGGGAAGATCATGGAACAGATCCTCCTAGAAGCTATGCTAAGGCACATAGAGGACAGGGGGGTGATTCGGGACAGCCAGCGTGGCTTCACCAAGGGCAAGTCCTGCCTGACCAACCTTATGGCTTTCTATGATGAAATGACTGCAGCAGTGGACAAGGGATGTTGTTTATCTGGACTTCTGTAAGACCTTTGGTACAGTCCCTCATGACATCCTTCTCTCTAAATTGGAGAGCTGTGGATTTGATGGGTGGACTGTTTATTGGATAAGGAATTGGTTGGATGATCACATCCAGAGGGTAGTGGTCAATGGCTCAATGTCCAGATGGAGAGCGGTGACAAGTGTCCCTCAGGGGTCCATATTGGGACCAGTACTGTTTAATTTCTGCATCAGTGAAATAGACAGTGGGATCGAGTGCACCCTCAGCAAGTCTGCAGATGACACCAAGCTGAGTGGTGAGGTCAATACACCTGAGGGCTGGGACTCCGTCCAGAGGGACCTAGAGAAGCTTGAATAGTGGGCCTGAATGAGAACCTCGTGAGGTTCAACAAGGCCAAGTGTAGGCTTCTGCTCCTGGGTCAAGGTGACCCCCAGTATCAAGACAGGCTGTGGGGTGAAGGGATTGAGAGCAGCACTGCCGAGAAGGACTTGGGGGTGCTGGTGAATGAAAAGTTGGACATGAACTGACAATGAGCACTCACAGCCCACAAGGCCAACCTTATCCTGAGCTGCATCAAAAGAAGTGTGACCAGCATGTTAAGGGAAGTGATTCTGCCCCTCTACTCCACTCTGGCGACATCTCACCTGGAATCCTGCATCCAGATCTGGGGCCCTCAGCACAGGGAAGATATGGACATGTTGGATCTAGTCCAGAGGAGGGCCACAAAAGCGATCTGAGGGCTGGAGCACCTCTCCTATGAGGACAGGCTGAGAGAGTTGGGCTTGTTCAGCCTGGAGAAGAGAAGGCTGCGGGGAGACTTGATTGTGGCCTTTCAGTGCTTAAAGGGGGCTTATAAGAAAGATAGAGAGGGGCTTTTTAGCAGGGCCCGTGGCAATAGGACAAGGGTTTTTAAACTAATGGAGGACAGATTTAGACTAGATAGAAGGAAGAAATTTTTTACATTGAGGGTGGTGAAACACTGGAACAGTTTGCCCAGAGAGGTGGTAGGTGCCCCATTCCTGGAAACATTCCAGGTCAAGTTGGACGGGGCTCTGAGCAACCTGATCTAGTTGAAGATGTCCCTGCTTATTGCAGAGGGATTAGACTAGATGGCCTTTAAAGATCTATTCCAACCCAAACCATTCTATGATTCTATGAAAAGTGAGTCTTTTTAGACTAAAGGAGTAAAAGAAAGGCTGACCTTTGGTGCAGATGGTTTGCCATCTTCCATTAGTTTTACTAGCTATACTATTTTTATTTTTATGTGCAGAATGATAGTGAAAAAAGCAAATACTTATTGTATTGAAAAAGTGTAGGTTCAAACAGGATAAAAATCCATCATAGGATAAAAAACTGTCTTTAAAAGCCACTGAAAGTTCTTCTATTCATTATAAAAATTATTCATTTTTTACTATCTGACTCTTGCTGAGAGACTCAGATGATATTTCTTTATGTCGATTCTGTAAATTACATGAATTTTTACTCCATAATTATATAATGTCTATATACATAGGGTTAGCTTTGTATATTTCTGTAAAATAGCCTTTACTTGTTTGTTTTCTCTTGTGTATGACTACTTAGTTGCTTGTTCCACCATTTTGGTTTACACATTTTATGTGTTTATTGTCAATTCCAGGTACTAGCAGAAGTCACAGAAAGTGCTGAAGCTGCAGCTAAAGTAAAAAATGAAGTCCAGGGTGTGAAAGATAAAGCACAAAAAATCGTAGATGAAATTGATTTGGAAAAAGCGAAAGCAAAGAGTGAACTGGAGGCAGCTAAACCAGCATTAGAAGAAGCAGAAGCTGCACTGAATGTGAGTGAAATTCTTACATTTTGATTAGTACTATTTGAGTCACCCACGAAAGGAAGGCTAGAGCCACCAACATGCAGTTGTCACTTGGTTTTAACTGCTGTCACCAGCTCTTCACAGTTGGTGATCATGACTATAATGAATATTTATGGAGCTAACATTTTGCTTTGAACATATAGAGATTGTTTTATAGTATTTGTTCTGCTTCCACCCTAATACTTGATCATTATAAAGGCGTGAAACTTTCAAAACTTAATAGATGCTTTTAGAATATCTGTTATTCGGAATTCGGAAGAATACTTCTTGTTCTAAAAGAATGTTTTTTCTTCATACTTAACTAGTTGTATCTTGCTTTTAAGAGGAATAAAAAGCTGTCTGTTTCTTCACAGAAAAAAGTTTAATTTGGATAGAAAGAGGCAACAAAAGGGATTCAGGGTGATCAGAATCAGGGTTAAGAAATTTGGAGGCATTTCTGCACTACTTAATTTCATTATTCTACTCTGAACTATTAAAAAATAAAGAGCTCTGGAATCAGAAATCAGCAATATATTATATTTTTAAGGCCTGCTGCTCCAGTTATCAGAATTTATGCAACAAACAATATTGGGTGCAAAAAGCCAGAAAAGGAGCATTATTTGCTGTTACACTGACATTTAGATAATGAGATTAATGAAAGTTCCAAAAATGGTCACAAAATTCATTTATGAAATGTGTGGACTCATATATTACCCTGTGGTTTCTATAAAGTTTCTGTAACGCCACTCCTTCTAGACAGGTAGCGACATGCATGCATTTTGTAGAAAAACTGATATGTTAGCTTTGAAGTCTGCAATCTTTTATTATTTTTGTATTCATTATTGAACTAAGCAAAGTGTTAGTGATGATACTTAAAAATGAAGTATAAAAGCGGTATGTCATAACTGTAATAACTGAAAACTCAACAAAAATAACCAAATCCATCTCACAATAAATTATGGCATTTAACCCTTAAAAATCCAAAGCACTTTTTTACCAAGGAAACTGCTTTTAATTAAGTCCTATGCAATTTTACAATATGCTTTTCTTCAGTCACTTAGACTGACAGTTAAATTAATACTGCTGTCCCATGTATTTAAATTTCATTTTTGAGTGATGTCTTCAGCATTGGGAAAATATTCTTTTCTAATATTTATTCATTTAAATTGTAAAGTTTCATGAAATTGTGAAATTTATTAAAGTAAGCCCAGTTACTCACTTTTTCTGTATGTACTTAGTACAAACTGGCATACGAAAGTATGACAAACATTAAAATCAAGATATTGAATGGGAAAATAGAATAATGGTGTTGATGCAGGATTCTGTTACATTTTTCTTCAAATAGACCATCAAACCAGTGGATATCGCTACTATTGGAAAACTTGCAAAACCTCCTCACCTAGTTATGAGGGTCATGGACTGTTGTCTGCTACTGTTCCAAAAGCAACTAAATCCAGTTACCATGGATCCAGAAAAGCCTTGCTGCAAGCCATCGTTGGGGGAATCATTAAAAGTAAGTAGAGTTTTCAAACAGTGTTTCTTAAACATCAGAAATATCAATTTACATATCAGAGAATTTGTGACGCTGTTTACTCAAAACAGGATAGAATTTTGGAAAAGCAGAAACATATGGTTTCAAGATAGGCATAGTATATAAATAGCATTCATTTGGTAGCAAGCGGTAGCTGAATTTCTTAGAGACTTTTGCAGTAGGAGCTTTAGATTTTCCTTGTTCTATTCCTGATATATTACCTGATGGTAAATAAATAAATCATACCAATCGTGTTAATCATACATGAGGTAAGGGCATTCTGGAAAACCGCTCTTTCTCTTTGAAACTTATACGTTCACATTTAAAAAGTCTTTTCTGATCCTCCCAGGCTTCTTGATTATTTGAAAGATTATTTGACTAAGAGCTGGTAGGTTTCCCAGTCTGCATTTCAATACTTCTGGCCCAAATTCTTTGGTCAGACAGCCATCTATTCCTTCTGGACTCTGATCTTCTCTCAGGATATTCTTTTATTTCCATGTCTTCTCCTGCCATTCTTTAAATACCGTTCTACCTCTACTAGTCTGTTAATTTGTCAATATTATTGCTTCAATTTTTTTGTCATGAAAATGAAGAAAAATTTCATATTTTTGATATGAATAGAGTTCTTGCTTTTTGTTTAAGCTTTTCCAGGAATTAAGAAGTCATCAAAACTTTTTATTTTCCACCGACGTAATGAAATGGGATAAATAATTATTCCATGAGTTGCCTTTAACATGTTAAACATTTGTTAGAAAAAGTTAAAACCAATTATTTCCCTTTCCAGAAGAATTTAGATCACATTTCACAAATGCATAAGCAGTTTTTTTGGCATTCTTTAGATAAGCTACAATTGTATCTCTGAGGCTTTATCTTTGTTCAGTTTTTTTAATGAAGTGCTGGTTCTTCAATGTTTTTTAAATGGCAACAAAGGAATATGGAAGATGGAAAGTACATCAATAAATTTCAAGCCTAGTTACTGGAGTGTAACTGCTTAAAACTTTAAAATAATTGAAGGCATGTGGGAGGAGTTACAGCTGAATAGCACATATAATATTAAATGTATGAATTACCTCTCTTTATAGAAGAATTTTAGGAACCTTTTTTTAATGTATTCATCTATGAACAAGCTTTGGAATGTAAAATGTGTAAATAGCTTATAAATATCCTGTGTTGGATTTTGCAGCTTATGAGTGGCCCATTCTTGCAGAGTCTACAGCAGTTTCCTAAGGATTCAATCAATGAAGAGACAGTAGAATTACTACAGCCTTACTTCAGAATGGAGGACTATACAGTGGAGCATGGTAAAAAGGTGTGTGGTAATGTGGCAGGACTCCTCTCTTGGACACAAGCCATGGCATCATTTTATGGTGTTAACAGAGACGTCTTACCTCTCAAGGTAATACATAATCTCTTGCTTTGTGTTTGCTTTCCATGTAGTTTAATTTCATTTGCTTTAATAGTAGTAGGATTTAAAACCATATATTTAGGTAACTTAATTCAGTCATAATTGCCTGTAGACTTTAGTGGGTAAGGATGATAAGAGCAGAAAAACCCCATATTGTCTTCTTGACTCTAGACAGAATGCAGAACAAAAATTTAGCCTAGATTAAATTTATGTGCTCTGGTTTACTGTGTACAGTGAAAGCTGTTTTCAGTCTTTGTTTTTATTGTGTTATAATTATTTTATAATTGTTTTCAAATAGTTGTACCAGCAGAGGATCTTCATTCCTTCTCTAAAGAGCCCTGCAAACAGAGGTTTGCTGCTAGTTTACCTTCTTTGCTTTCACACAATAACTTAGAGGGAGCAGAGGACTTGTATCTTGCCCAAATATTGGCATTCTGAAGAGGTTCAGAACTCACATCAGTAAAGGAGCATGTTGCAACAGTGGGAACCAAACTGAGTAAAACATTTTTAAGTGTCATTTTTACTTTGGTATGGGTGTTCTTTCTGATGTTTGTAAACATTTGAATCAAAAAAAATTTGTCAGTGCTACAGACCATATAGAAACTCGAATGCAGTGATTGTTGCTTTTTGGATTCTAAAACAAGTAGTTAATCCCTATATGTAGCACATTTACCAATAAAAAAAAAAAAAGTACAACGGGAAAGCATCTGGATGGTGACTCCAAATCTTTTCCACATTTTTTGTCACTGGTGGAAGTGTTATTTACAAAAGCAACAATAATGCAGGTGGATGATTAAAAAAAATTATTTAATTAATTTCCTGCATTCAGCATAATATCAGTTCAGGAGCAATGGGAAGATTCACTGTTTGAGGACCATGGTTTTCTACTGTGTAAAAGCTGTATTGTTAGCTAATAGAGGACCAATCTCCTGTTGTGATGGGTGATTGCTACAGAATGTACAAATAAAAAAGAAATAATAAAGCACATAATCAAGAAAGAAGATTGAATGATTGTTCCTCTAGGCTAATACATATGGATCAGAAACCTTACTTTCTTAACTAGCTTCTTTAAATGCAGAATTTTTAAAAGAAATAAAGTTGACAATATATAGTAGGAACATTGAGTATGATGCTGTTGTTTATCAAAAAAAATCGTATCTGCAGTACATATATGACAGTTTTCAGATTAAATATTTGTAATATTTATGTAAATATTAATATAAAAGTTTTTTGATGTATTGTTGTCTCATGATAACCAACCAAACAGGCTTAAAATAATTCATTGAGTGTATTCAAATATTTTATGATTATTGTTTTAATTTTCCTTCTCTTTGCAGGCTAACGTGGCAAAACAGGAAGGCTACCTGAAAATGGCTAATGCAGAATTAGCAAAGGCTCAAGAAGCCTTAGATGAAAAGCAAGCTGAACTGGATAAAGTGCAGGCAAAGTTTGATGCAGCAATGAAGGAGAAAATGGTGAGATAAAAATAATTTACTATTATGAAAAATGCTTACATACAATACTGTTATGTAAGCAGGAATTGATACAAACACACATGTAGGGCCTGCTACCTGGAATGACTTGGAACAGGTTCAGGTATAGAAATACGAGTTTTAAATCTATGTTTTCTCGTATTTCCTTCTTCCTATGAATAGGAACATAGAAGACAAGAGATGCACTTAGAGTTCTCAAGAATGAGTTTTGACTAAATAAAATATTCATAGTAAATATAAGAGGATGAAAAAATATATAAAATGACTCCAGATTTTTGCATTCTATTATTAAATTAAATAGGACATTTTTTTAATTTTAGGACTTACTGGATGATGCAGAAACATGCAGAAGAAAGATGCAAGCAGCCTCTGCGCTTATAGATGGACTGAGTGGAGAGAAAGTTATGTGGACTCAGCAAAGTAAAGAATTTAAATCTCACATTAACAGGTATCAAATTCACCAGAGAAAAAAATGTGTAAAAGCTGAAGAGCTACTAAGCAATTTAGTAGCTGTAGTAGTTGTACTAAATTTTTCTTCTGGAAATCTTAATATAGTCACGCAATTAAGTGAAGTATCCTGAAATTTGAATTTTTGTCCCAGAAGTGAATACCTGAGTGCTGAGTGCTTGTATTTCAGTTCAGAAAAATACCTCTAATTTTGGATTTTATTTCCAAATGGATTGTTTCTAGTGCAATTATGTGTCTATGGTACAGCTGCCTCTCCTGCCGCCCAAGTCCTGCACCTCATTCCAATATTTCCAATGGGCAGGAGGTAGGGATGATCTAAGGCTGACACTGAGAAGGAAAATGGAAGGATTTGTAGCCTGATACTGGATAGGAAAAGAAGCATCCCTCTTGATATTATTTATGACATATTTGCATAAAAGCAGGAGGCCTAGAGACCAGAAAGTAACCCTTGTCCTATAGTCTGTGTGTTGACACACATGTGGGACAGCAGGCCATATTCTGAGAAACATGGAAACTTGGAAGTCCCCATTGTGCTGCTGTCCAAATGACAAAATGTTGAGCCGCCTAGAAGCCAGAGATGCTAGCTGTCTAGAAAACGAGAAACCTGCCAAAATGATCGCTAAATGTAAAGAACCTGAAAGTTTAGGTTCAGCTTCTATGGAATGCTTCTGTTTTCATAAATTTCCTATGGGGAAATTGGGCATTTCTAGTGACGTCTGCTCAATCCAAGATAATAAAGTTTGTATCAGTTGATAAATATTGTATTGCAGACATTTTTAAGAAATAAACTAATTTTTTGCTTTTGTTGTGAAAGAAGGAATAGTTGTCATCAGGGATTTATTACTTTGTAGTGGTGAAGATAATGTTTTCATATAATACTACTCTTAAGTTATGCCACAAAGATAGTTTGGAAACACAAAAAACCTATTTGTTGTTCTCAAAGAGCAACAGTTCTCTCCTTAAATTGTCCTCAGAACAGAGATCTTCTTATGTTTCAAAAGCTGGTTGTCTAAATCCATAGAAATTGAAACTGTACATCACCTTTTAATTAAGAATTTGTTCCTCTTCTAGACTTGCAGATGTCCTGCTCTGCACAGATTTTCTTTCATACTGTGGACCTTTTAATCAAAACTTCAGGCAGCTTTTGCTTAAAGATTTATGGGAAGCAGAGATGAGAGCCCATAAAATCCCCTTTTCTGAACACTTGAACCTGATTTCTATGTTGGTAGATCTGCCAACAGTAAGTTCTTGGTGCTTGGTGGGTTACATTTTAGTTTCAGTTAACACATTCTCTGACTGTTAGTGAGCATTGTCCTTGCTTAGAACAGAACTGTAATGCCCAATATTGCTGTGCACCATAGTTCTCTGGTTTCCAAATGTTCTTGGCAATTTCCATTAAACATCTGAGTACTAAGCAAGGTTTAGATAGATAAACAAGTTATAATATGTCACTTCTCTATAATATGTCACTTGTTTATAATATATACAATTAGACAATTGTCAGTAAGACAGTGGACTTTCAAGTATCTTATTTTGAGAACCCATCACCACAGCTATAGATCACATATCTACTAAAACAGTGGGTTTGATTGTTAGCTTTTAGTTCTGTCAATATTATTTGGGCCTGGTTTCAAAAATAAATTTTATATCAAAGAGAAAATTTGATATAAAAATGCACAGTCTTTTCATTCAGTGTGAATTTATGAGAAACCAAACCGGACAATGCCAGAATCTTAAAGTTTTCTGCAGTAAATATTAAGCCCCAAAAGCTCTCTTAGCTAGGTTTTCTCTTAATTGATGCCAATGTTCAATATGGCTGTCAAGCTGCTTTTTTACTTCCTGACACTTTTAAAAGATATTATTTATCATTCTATATAGATAAAAACATCCATGAAAATAAGATCCTGGAAGTATTTTTCCATCTGCATTAATCACTTTTCAGCAGGTTTGGATATGCATCCCCTTTGGCTTGATGTCCCCATATTTCTTAGAACAATCATAATTGAAGGTCAACTCCAGAGAAATTTTTTCCAAACTACTTTTTGTTTTTTTGTATTCTTCGGATTAGTGAGTGGAATCTTCAAGGACTGCCTGGAGATGATCTCTCAATTCAGAATGGTATCACTGTCACTAAGGCAGCTACATACCCCCTTTTGGTAGACCCACAAACTCAAGGCAAATGATGGATTAAAAAGAAAGAACAGGATAATGAATTACAGGTGAACAGTGTTTTAAAGGAATAATGTGCTGTATTATATTCCTTCACACATTATTGCCTTAGGGTGTGTCTGCACTTGAGTCAGTGTAGCTCTCATAAGCACATATCTGAGATAACTTTAACTTGTGTGGTGACTGACAATGATATAGATGTGTCAGTAGGGAACTTGAGCTGTAAATCCCATTCCAGGATTTGGATAAGATTATATATTAAGTAAATACTGGTATGAAATCTAGCAAGAAGTACGAAAAAGAAGGAGGCAGCCTTGTGTTCAAAATTGGTTAAGAGGTTCCCTGTACAGAGGGTGAAGTGGTGAAAAGTATAGCAAAAGAGTATATTATGAAATTATTAAATGAGATTAAAAGGGGAAACTATTAGGAAGATTACAGACAAAGGCAGGATAACTTACATGTTTCTAAATGTAGGCAAAGTACTTAAACTGTTGCAGTTCAGAATTTAGAACCTGAGCTGGATAGCTTCGTACACGAAGTTACTGCTACAAAAGTAAATTGAGGAGAACCAGATGAAACCAAACCCAAGACAACTCTGTCCTTTTACTGCAATTTTAATAGCTCTTCTATTCCTTAAGCCAATAGGGTTAAGTGTCTGCTCATTAAATATGATACAATGACGTTCACGTGTCGCCTATAGTTTGCATCACAAATTCATTTTTCACAAATGAAGTAGCATGGGAAAAGGAACATGCATTTTAAACCCCTTAGCCTGAATGTTGCAAAATCTCATATGTCCTCCTGAATCTAAATAAATATGGGAGGTTTTAGGATCTCTAGATTTTTCAAGATTTTAAGTCTTGGAGTAAAGAGAGTGTGAAGTTATTGCTTATCATTTTATCATTAATGAAGCAAACTGTCAGAACTACGGAAACGTTGATGTTGAAAGGGATCTCTGAAGATCATCTAGTCCAACCTCCCTGCTCAAAGCAGCCTCTACTAAAGCAGGTTGACCAGTCCAAGGATGGAAACTTCACCACCTCTCTGGGCATCCTGCTTTAGTGTTCAATCACCCTCACAATAAAGTTGTCGGGTTTTTTTCTTATGTTTAAATGGAATTACTTATACTTCAGTGTGTACCCGTTGCATCTCATCCTGTTACTTTATGCCACTAACAGGAGTCTGTCTTCCTGTTCTTCATTCCCACCAGCCAGGTATTTATATACATAGGTAAATATCCTTGTGAGCCTTGCTGAGGCTAAATAATCCCAGCTCTCTCAGCTTTCCTCATATGTCAAGTGCTCCAATCCCATAATAATCTTAGTGGTCATTTTCTGGATTCACTTCAGTGTCTCTCTTACACTGGGGAGCCCAGAACTAGACAGAGGACTCCAGATATGTGTCTCCAGTACTGAGCAGAAGGAAACAATTGCCTTACTCAGCATGCTGGTAATGTTTTTCCTAATGCAGCCCAGAATGTTGTTGACCTTTGCTGCAAAGGCCGATTGCTGGCTGATGCTCAACTTGTTGTCCATCAGGACCCCAAGGTCCTTTTTTGCAAAGCTGTTTTCTGGTAGAATGACCCTGTTTCATACCCGTAGTGAGAATCTTCAAAATAATATGAGAACTTTCTGAAAGTCAAAGTCTAGGAAGCAAGAGAAAAAAAGTGATTTATTTATTTGTTGATGTTTGATTTCATATATTATGAATCCCATTTCATGATATTTCAAAAATCTGAGTTCATAATATTGTAACAGCAATTCATCTGTTAGACTGAATTCAGGTTTCCATAAAGAATTTCTCAACAATTCAAAGCTAAAATTAGAAAATGCATTCCTCAGGATATAGAATAGAAAATTAAAAGTTAAGCTTCCCTGATTTCAAAAATATATGTAACATCTTCAGTTCCCAATAAGCTGTATCAACTTTACTTGGTACATTTTACTCTTATAATGAAGTTTTGCAGATTCAATTGCAGCCAATCTTTTAATTCACCTTTTAATGGTACTATTCATTGTATACACAAGTGGTATTACTGCATAAATTGTTGCATGGCCAACGTTTATTACTTTCTTTAAAATGCAACTAACAAAAACAATGAAAAAAATCATAGTTAGATCTGTGGTTTTCTTGTAAGACTTTGAAAAAAAATTTTTGTCTTTATATCAATTTATAATTTACTTTTTGAGGTAACAACTTTGAATGACAAGTATTTCCGTACACACCTAGAAGATAGTCTTTCACTGGGACAATCTCTTGTGATTGAGGATGTAGAGGAAGAGTTGGATCCAGTCCTTGATAATATATTAGAAAAGAATTTCATGAAATCTGGATCTTCTTTTAAGGTTAGTAATCAAACAAAAGACATGGAATAAGTAGTTAGCTTTGTGATGAATGATATTTTGCCCTTTTATTCCAAACCTCTGCTGAATAAGGCAAATTTCATAGTCAGTTGGGTAATGTGAAGAATCAAATTGATCTAATAAAATATAGGAGACAGAGCCTCAGCTGAGTAGTAAGTTCATGAGTCTAAGATTTGAGTTTAACTACTGAAGTTACTAGTGAAGATTCCAAACTGGAACCAGTTATGTTTATCCTATTGAAAGCTTACAATACTTTCTATTGATTTTTTAAAAAATTCATTTTACAACCTTTAACACAATTAATAGAATTGAAAAGATCTTTCTCTTCCTGGTGTGGAGTGCTGATTGTAGCAACTGCAGAATCTTTAATCTGGAATAAAACTGCTTTCTGATGGAGCAGGCCAAAAAGCACTAAGTTTTATAAATCATATTAAGTATATTCCTAACCTTGAAAAATCATGAGACTTTCTGACCTTCATTAGATAATCACTCCTAAACTTTAAAAGTAACCCCTTTCCAAACATCCTGAAATAATGTGACTGCACATGCTGTGTATTTCCAAATGTATTTTTCTCAAATAATCTTAATTAACTGGCTAGGATAAGAAAGAGATGGTAGACAAGATTGTCTATGATAATGAAAATAAAATGATTGCTGTTTTTGTGGAGTAGTTTTACTTTGAGTATCAGAGAAAACAATAGGCTTAAGGGAGTGGTTTGGTCCTACTCCTTCTTGAGCCAGGTATTTGAAGTGGCCTTGAAGAGTCATAAACCGTGATCAGATTTCCTTGTGCACATGCAGCTTTCAAGTTAGACAGCTGATTTGGAATATCTTTATTTCTGTAAAAATTTCTGTGGAAAAGTTTGAATAAATTTATAGTTCCTTTAGAATGATTCTTTAAGATCTGCTTAGTCTTAATAAGTAAAGAGTTCATTTCCAATAATTTATGTTCCATTGTTGAATCAGATAATTTCTTTTTTTCCTTGAACACAAGAGAAAATTATTTCTCCAATGATCAGTAGTTTCTACCATCCTCATCTGAGGTGTGATTAGAAGCACAAATCCTAAACCAAATGGTTCTGAAACCATTAATTAGAACCCATAGTGGAAGTAATCCCTATACCTGGAGGGGAACGCTATTTTTACCATGTACTCTAACTGCTGCCTTTGGTCATCAGTTGTTATTTTCATGACAAATTTGAGTTATGAAATAAACTTTCTCTCTTTGGCATCTCAGATAATGTTTTGGGTTTTTTTTCTGGTCAGTATTATTGAGTTGAATAAAGCTCGTTTTCCTCTGCTTAATAGTATTCTAACTTACTCCACAGGTGAAAGTTGGTGATAAAGAAGTAGATGTTATGAGTTCATTTAGACTGTACATTACTACAAAGCTACCCAATCCTGCTTTCACACCTGACATTAATGCAATGACATCAATTATTGATTTTGGTGTTACAAGGAAAGGACTTGAGAATCAGTTACTGAGAAGAGTAATTCATACTGAAAAACAGGTAAATGAACTACACACAAACCATAGTGATGCTTATTTTTTTTTACTTAACCATTTTTAGTATGTAGGGAAAAAGAAATATTTGAATGGAAAAAAGATATCAGCCATTTTTTTAAACTGTATTCAGATTCACTATGGAAATTTCCAAATAACAAAAACACACCTAGAGGATCTTCTATGTATGGCTGTCAGTACAACACGAACAATTAAGCACAAACATTTGGCATTGATAAGATACTTCATAAGTTACTGAATAAACAGTGCTTTAAAAAAAAAGTTATAAAACCACATTTTAGATACCTGAAAAAGTAAAATGCACATTTCATGAACTGGAAAAATAACCGAATTTTAAGTATGACTTATAGTTACAGTCCATAAAGTGTGATGCCGTTTTCTTGGTTTTTAATAATAGGAACTAGAGGCAGAACGAATTAAACTCATGGAAGATGTAACTTTTAATAAGAGGAAGATGAAAGAACTGGAAGACAATCTTCTGTACAAACTGAGTTCAACCAGAGTTTCTGTATCAAAGTGTAAAAGAATCAAGATTAAGCAGATTAGGCAGTTTAAGCTGATTCACATAAGAACCTTTCCATACAGAAATTGATTTATCCATTCAAGATAAAATAAGAGAACATTTAATGGTAGAAATATGAAGTATGGTGATTTACCAGTGTATGAGGGATTTGGTGCTATAGCATGCCACTATATACAACCCTAGACACTAAGTATTTTTAACACCTAAACAAGTTTTGTGAAACAAATCAATTTCTCGAGAGCTTTCTGACCCTCAGGTGAGATGAGGTGTCTGATCATTGGCAAATCCTTAACCCATTCAAAGTGCCAAATAAAATGGGCTAGCTTAAGTGGTGTTGAAAGTTTTTTGCATTATATTAGGAGCCTGCACATGATCAATTACTGCCTCTTTGGTGGAAAAAGAGGGTGGTAACTTCCAAAAAATCTATCAGTCAGTACTTGAGATGCATGAATGTTGTTGTGTGACCATTGCCTTTAGGACCTTAAGTCTTTGACTTCAAGTGTACCATTCAACAGACTTTAAAATAATTGAAGTACTGTATATGAATATGTATGTTATGTGCATAAGAAAGCTGACTTCTCTAGTACATGCTGCAAAGCTGTTGGTATAGGTACATTCATATTGACATAGGCTGAATGCATTTGTTTAGCATATTAAATATAAAAATAATTTTTAGTCTTACATATCCTGTTTGGTCTCCATTTTAAAAGCTTTCTGCAATTCAGTAAATCATTTCCATTTGTTATAAATAATTCCTGTAATTTGGCCTTCGATTTTTATATATAGGAAATGAAAAAAATTGTTATAAAAATGTCCTAAACATCCAATATTTGACTTTTTAAGTTCACTAGTAGATGATGAATCCTTGATTGATGTTCTGCAAACAACTAAGCAAACAGCTGCTGAAGTAGCTGCAAAGTTGTCTGTGGCAGCAGAAACTGAAGTGAAGATTAACACTGCTCTGGAGGAATATCGACCTGCTGCTACACGTGGAAGCATTCTATATTTTCTTATTTCAGAAATGAGCATGGTCAATAATATGTATCAAACTTCACTGGCTCAGTTCTTGAAGTTATTTGATCAATCCATGGCCAAGCAGGAAGATACAGATTTTTCTATTATTCAGATGTTTGTCTTTCAAATGTATTTGCTGTTATTAACATGCTTTCTTTTTGCTTTGTATTTACGATTCAGATCTAAGAAGTCTCCTTTACCTCAGAAAAGAGTATCAAATATTATTGAGTATCTTACCTTTGAAATTTACTCATATTCTGTTAGAGGCTTGTATGAAAACCACAAATTCCTCTTTACCCTCCTCCTGACATTAAAAATTGATCTTGAGAGAGGACATGTGAAAAACAGAGAGTTCCATGCACTCATTAGAGGTAAATTTTTAAAAATGGTGTTATATGTGGAGCTAATTTCAACTTTCTAAACATTTATACCATTTCAGAATATGACTTTTTGGCTGCATGGTTTCTAGCATGCAGTTCTGTGGGAGCTGCCTCTGTTCTTATCCCTGCTGTGGTGCGGTGAAGTTAGGTGGAGTTCTCCATCACAGTTCTACCTCTGCCATTTACTGGGCTGTGTTCTGTCCTGAGATCAAGATGATAATTCTGCTTCTCTCTGTCAACTGGTTTAATAACTGTACACTTTTACATTACATTTGTATCCTTATTTTTATAAATTAGATTATTTCTTCCTCCTTTGCTTCTCTGCTGTGATGGAGCTGAACAAAGCTATTTTCTAAGTTGCCAGAACAACTCCACATGAAGTCCGGGGGTTGCTACAAACAGTCTTTTATCAGCTTGAGCTTGTCTCTGACTTTTGCCATCCAGCTAACTCTGGCTTTTAGAGAATATTAGGTGTTTCTGTGGCCCAGTTGGCCAGGTCTGCCTCTTCTGTATTCTGTGAATTTGTGCCTCTGCTGAAAAATGTGGTCAGGATTGCTTATGCGGAGGTACATATAAAACCTTTTCGAATATTTACAGTGTTCAAATGAATCTTGCAAAGCTCTAATATCAAAGTGTTGAATGTAGATTTGAAGATCATTATCTGCCTTTAATGAATAAAATGCATAGGAAGCAAGATTAAATTCACTTTGTTTTGCTTTCCAGTTTGTCATAATGGTTTTGTCCTTCGAGAATGGTGTCCAGCTACCAATTTACCACTGATGTCAGGCAGGCCATGCTTGGAAACGCTTTCAAAATGAACTGCCTGCTTTAGTAAAGCATTAGATAAGGAGCCACATTTGCTGGCTTTTCAGCTCATGGATTCTTGTTTTGTCAGAGGAAAATACAGCTTGGGCATCTGAAGCAGAAAGTGGTCACTTACCCATTTCTAAGGGATGAGAATCTGTAATAAATACAGGAGCACTTTTAGCAATTTTTGTGTAGAACAAATGATTGCAGTTTACTGCCTAGGTTTACCACAGTTGATCTGATAGTGAGAAATTCTTCTGGTGTATAAAATGACAATGAGAAATTTTTCTGGTGCATAAAATTACATCAAAGCAACGATAGATTTTCTATAATTATTCACATTGTATTAAATCAGATTGGGAAGTGGGCAGATGCCTAGCCAAATTGACCTGGACTCTTAGGTATCTTCTGCAATTGTTCAATTTTCCTCCTTGGTGCAAAATGAATGCCATGCTGCCAAACATGATCGGGCAGCTGAATAAAGGATCTATTTAAAAAATAAATCTCTCTTCCTCCTCTCTCTGTTTCTTTTCCTGGAGAGCTTTCATGGCTTATCATGAGCTATATTATCACGGGACGTCTCAGTGAAATAAGCATTTCTATTTGAAAGGAAAGAGTCCCTAGAAATCATTATTCAGCTAGTCTCAGGAGGTTATCAATCTTTCCTTCTGCTAAAGTACAGAAATTGAATTTCATTTTGTTTACTGTATTCCAGTAAAGCCAAACACTAGGCCCTTCCTGAATATTTTAATGCTATGGCTTGAAGGTAACCTTAAGTCAGCAAAACAGAGAAAGCAGGTCCCCAAATTAAAAGAAAATAGCCTCCTATGATGGTGGCATAGAATTTTTATTAAAACTGTAGAAATATTTCTCATATCTTTTGGACTGTGTTTCTAAGTTCATTGATGATTTTGTAGGTATCTTGACACTTTGGTTTGTGTCCTTTACCAGTAAAAAGTGGGGAACTCGCGCAAGTGAAGAATATGATCTTCTCTAGCAAAAAATGTATTTTACTAAGGAGCTCTGTAAATATTAAAAAGCATACTACAGAGGAATTGCAAAACATCTTCGGTGATTTTTTAGTTTGTTTGTAACAAGTTGGTGAAACTCATTATACAGGTGATCTAAATGAATAAATTATCCTAGTTCTGGAGACCACTGAAACAACACCCTCTAGTTTTCCCAAGAAGCAACATTATTTGTGGAGGACTGAGGAAGAGGCAGCTACAAGAAGAAGAAGAAAATTATGATAAAAAGTTAGAAGTTAATCTCTTTAAAATTGGATTGCAGTCTTGTCCTAGATGTGTTCCTTTGTATTTGCTCTTCAATTGCATATCAGAGGACATGAAACACACGTATTATCTACTGGCTATCTTTTCCTATATATGCTATTAAAAAAGATTTATGCTTGTTAGGCTAGTCTAGGACTGATTGATTCCATCAGCCCAGAGTTTGTTTCTTCTTTTGTTGTGTTTGAGATTTTTTTCCACTGATCACAGATTATTTTGCTAACATGTGTCCCATACTTCAAATATAATTAGTATCATTGTATAAACTTATAACAACAAACTACGTGGAGCACATGATCTAGGATGAGAAGCTGAGAGAACTGGGCTTGTTCAGCTTGGTGAACAGAAGGTTTAGGGGAGATCCAAGAGTAGCCTTCCAACATCTATGAGAAGACCATTAACAAGACAGAGCCCGGCTCTTCACAGTGGTGCACAACAGTGGGAGACAACAGAAATAAACTAGAAAAAAGAGAGAGGTTCAGAGGGGGAGTAAGGGGATTTTTTTTCATCATCGGGACAGACAAATGTTAGACGACCATGACTAGAGATGTTGTACAGTCTCCATTCAAGACCAGGTGGAATAAAGACCTGGTTTTACCTTATAGGTGACCCTGCTTTGAACAGGTTGGACTAGAGACCTCCTGAGATCCCTTCCAGACTAAATTATCTTGTGATCTTATGAAATAAATGATAAGTACACAAGAGTGCAATTAGTAACCCCAGTGAAAATTACATGGGCTAGAAAACATGGTTTAAAAGGAAATGTCAAATATATCTTGACCCCTGGAACTTCATGTGTATTTCATCAGAATGTTTCTATCTACAGGAGGTGCAGCATTGGATCTACAGTCTTGCCCACCCAAACCTTTCCACTGGATTCTTGACATGACATGGCTAAACCTAGTGGAATTGAGTAAACTCCCAACATTTGCAGAAATTTTGAACCAGGTGATATCTAATAATTCTCTTTTAATGTTAATAACCAGTTTCTCAATCATAATTATGGTCCTGTATTTTACATTTAAAATGCACAGGAGATGTAGTTAAGAACAAGGCCAGAGAGAATATAGAATAAAGGCATGGAAATGAACAATTAGGTAGCATGAATGGGGGTATATTGATGTATAGGCGTATATTTATTTGCTCTACAGGGTTTTTCTTTGCTTTATTGTATTTTATATTATAGTCATTGAGGTAGAAAGAGAAGAGAACAGGAGCAAAGTAATAGTAAAAAACGAAGCCAGTGAAAGAGAGACAAACATAAGAAGAAAGGATAAAAAAGTAGAGGTATCAAAAAGGCTCAGAAAGTTAATGTATGAGTGTCAGGTTTTAAGTTGCAATGTTTTACATCTTGAATCTGATAGACTTTTACAAGTAATTTGTTTACTGCTTATTTTTAAATATTCATTTCCATTCCAAGGTTAACATGCTATTCAGATATGATGAGCTAGCTATAAAAATACTATTTATTTTATTAAGTCATACATGAACTTACGTGCACATAAGCTTGTGACATGCTTATCATTTCTTTTCTTTACTTTGGTAAATTTATCTTTTTTTCATGTAGGTAAAACACTCCCGAAGTATTTCTCTTCTTGAACGTCCTAAGCACTCCTTGTTAACCAGGCTGATAGCCAGGACACTAAATTCTTGCTATTATAGCATTGGTCAGCCAAGTCCATTTTGTGAGGTATTTAGTGCCCTGAAGGGTAGCAGAGATTTTATCTAAATGATGAACATGGAAGTGGTCCTGGCTGTTTCCTGATTCTGTGTCGAGGCAAGACCTGGATACATCCCAGCCCATTTCCTCCAGGTTTTGGTTTCTGGAGGTAGCAAAACAGGATACTGTATTACGAGAGAGTTGGGGGAATTCAAGTTAAGCCTTCACTCTGGGTCGTTAGGGCACCAGAGCCCAACTGAACTGTGGGGCAGAACTGCACACTTGTTAACAATATTTAAATTTAGCCATGGGGTTGTGAATTATGTATTTTTCTTTTAATTTGTAGATTGTAATGGTTCTGCTGTAGGACTTTTCTAGAACTGGTGCAAACAAAATTTTAGACTCCAAAATACTTAGGTGACCATGTTACCCCCAAAGGCCTCTTTTTTAACTAATCTTTTAGCACTAACTTAAAATTGCCATGTATTTGCAAGTTTTAAAGTGACAATGAGGTGACTTTAGTAATAGACAGAGATGGAATCTGGGAAGGTGCCAACTAGGATATCAATGAAAAACACAAATATGAAAATAACATCTTTTTAATACTTTGCATCCATTAGATGTGCTGTTCTATTTGGCTCATCATATTCAGTACAACTGTGTCATTATCTAAATGGATACAAGCAGAAAATGATTTAAAGTAAAAAAGCCTGAAAATGGTATACCCAGTTCTCAAGAGGTTGCCTGTGATTTTCTTATTTCCTTGCCAGTTACAGATTTTTTCTTGCCTAAAAATTAAGTCCTCCAGTCCCAGGTGCCTAACTTAATTTATTAAAGACATGTTCCTCTTTAAAAGTCTAGATGACCCTGTTCCTTTTCACGCTGTTACTACTTCTAGCGGTGGTTGAGTGAGTGATGGTAAAAAGAGATATGTAATGAAAACTTAATGATTTTACTGAGTCAACTAAAGTCCCTTTTAGCTCAGTAACCTATCTCTAGCTGTGGCCTAGCTTTCAGAAGGTACCTCCTCTGAATACTCTCCTAGCATGTGCTCAGATTGATGTCAGTTAATGTAGAACTGAGATATTTGCTTATAAAGTACATTTTTTCCTCTGACTTGGATTATAGTTCAGAAAGGGACATTTGGTGTTTATGAATATCTTCGAGTGAGTTTAGTTATAGGAAATATGTGGTTGGAAGAGGTCCCTGCATGTTTGTTTGTCACTCCTCTCCCAGTCCATTCTTGGATTAGTTTGCTCTGAAACTACTTCTGTTTGAAACCAAGTCAGTCAACCGGGCAGAACTCCTTGGTTTATAATGGGCAGATAGAACTGTATTTCAGAACAGGCTGTATCAGTCTGCTCCTTGTTCTCTTTCCAGGGATCTGAGAATCTTGCAGTAACTGACTCTTCTTAGCTACTGCATTAAAGGCTCAACTGCTTAGTAATTTTCACTACATTCTGTCCACCAGTATCCCTTGTCCTGTTAGGTCATGGGTTTTAAGAGGTTCCTAAGTAGTGATCATATTTGTGGTCAGATTTATTCTTTCCCAAGTCAAAACCTAACTAGAGTCTGTTATTTTTAATTTGTGATTCTTCGGCTGGCTGGACTGCACTGGGACAGATTTTTCTGTTCCTCATAGTACTTTGTGATCAGAAGAAATAAAGTAGTCACAGTATGTTTCCGCTGTAGTATAGAATCCTTCTGCTAATTCTTGATTTTTCTGAAGTAGCTGCATGGGTTTGGGAGGAGGATCAGTGCATAACTGATTAGCTTAAGAGCCTGCATCTTAATGCTAAAATTTTTATTTGTAATATCTTAATAGCAATTCTCATGGCGTATGACTTAAATGCTATAGACTCTTAAAGTTACTTGTAACATGCCCTAATATAATGATAGAATCTCATTAAAATATGCATTTACAGTGGGATTTTGCTACAGTTGCAATATATTTATATGTGTGTAAATGTAATAAATTTAGATAGCCTGTAATGAAAAGGGATGGAAAAGTTGGTTTGATAAAGATGCTCCCGAGGAAGAAATTATACCTGACGGATATAACGATTCGCTTGATACTTTTCGCAAGCTTTTACTCATCAGGTGAGCACCTTCAGAAAACTGGCAAATGCATACATGGTTGCATCATGTGTCTCAGTCTATTGGTATGCTATTATCATAATAATATAATATTTACGAATTTCTGGTTGACATGAAATGTTATTTAATTTACTCAGATGAAATATGATTTAATTCACTCACTTGGGAGCTATCCTCTGAAGAGTCTAAAAAAGTTACTTCTAGAAAATATTTTTTATAGCTTTGCTTTTATGTCAAGACAAATAGAAGCTGGGAACCACATTGCAGCCTTCTCCAAAAAGGCACTAAAATAGTACAATAATTCAGACAGTTTTCAAAAATTTTTTAAATTTTTTAATTTCTTTTAAAATGAACTATTTTTAATAACTTTAAATAAATAAATAATAAAATAGATAATAATAAAATAGATTTGTGAAAATGCAAAACAGGTATTCAAAAGCCCCATGTGAAAAGTGTGCTGTAAATTATTTTATTGCATCAGCTGAGATCTCTGTGGCAGGACTTGAGATAGAATGGTGTTCCCCAAAGCAGCATTCAGCTGCCTTATGCATGAGATCATATCTTCCTACGTTCATTGTATACTTTCAAAGTGCTGCAGTAAATAAATCAGAGACACTACAAAAAAAGCCAACAACATTAATTACTAGACTATGATTTGTCTTTGGAGCAGATTCATCCTGTGCAGTAAAAAAGGCCAGAATTTGCAGATTCATCCTGTGCAGTAAAAAAGGCCAGAATTTGATGGAAGAATTACAATATTGTTCTGTGCTATCCACCCTGAAGAGGGAAGGGAATCATCTAAGACCTAAGCCATTAAATAATAAGCCTATAAACTAAATCTTTGTGAAGTCATATATTTTATCAAAAAGTAGTTGTCTGGTTTTTTTCCTGGGAAAAGTAAAGACTCATCCCCAACACAAACGCAACTGATTGCAAAAGAGTTGAATCTGTACCGTAAAAGACTAACAGACCCAGTGAAACATCTGCAGTATTTTACTAAAGGGAAAAACAAGCTTACATTTCTCTGCTTGGGTCCTCATATCTGTTGTGAATGAGTGGTTAGGTCGCTTCTCAGCATCTTGTTGTGTTAGTATGGAAGTTTGCGCTCCTGTATCTATTAGAAATTTTGTCAATTGTTGTTGAGGTCCCACTGGGTTTAAAATATATGGGCCATTATTATGTATCCGTTGATAGGATTCTACTTGCTGGACAGACAGACCCAATTTTTGTCCAGGCACTACTCGTTTTTTGAATCAGGAGGTAAAGTGTTATTATTTCCTCTCGGAGCTGGTAGTGGTACCTGAGTGTTTGGAATGTTTCCTCCCTGACTATGTCTCTGGTTGACATTAATCAAACCCTATATAATGCTGGTGGGTTGTTTCTGAATTGCAGCGCTCAGAATGCCCAATGCTAATTCCAGTGGAAATAATTTACTCAAGGCAAAATTGTAAGCAACTGAAAAGTATTGAACAGCCATAAGTAGAGGGAAGACTACTAGCACTGTCTATTATTATATCTGTAAAGACAAACCTACAAACATGTGTATGCCTGTGTGTATATATATGCATATTATGGAGCAAAAATCTCTATTGGATAAAAATAGAATTTCTAATTGAAGTCCAGTCTTTGCAACAGGAAGAAACATTGAATTTTTATCTTGGTATATGTTTTTATTTCTAGGGCTTGGTGTCCAGACCGAAAGCTTTCCCAAGCCAGGAAATATATTGCAAATTCCTTGGATGAGAAATATACAGAACCGGTCATTTTGAATTTAGAGAAAACTTGGGAGGAAAGTGACACACAAACACCTCTCATCTGTTTCTTGTCTGTGGGATCTGACCCAACTATTCAGATTGATTCCTTGGCTAGGAAGCTTAAATTAGGTAAGAAGTAATTATTCATCATTGTGTGTTAAGATGCAGAAGGGTAATGTAATTTTAGAGATTTTTTTTTTCTGAAAAGTATTTCTTAAATTCTTTTGCACTATTGATTATTCCTGAACCATCGTCTTAGAGAGAAAATACGATTTAAAACAAAAGATGGTATGCTGGCGATTGGTCTGCATGCAGCTGGACAGTAATGTTTTCAGTTCTTTTTTAATAAATTGTTATGATCCTTCCCAGCGATTATTTTTTTTAGTTCCTAACTATAAAAGACAGTATTTTTTTTTTATTCTGGCATGGTGACAGTACTGTTTTCTTGTTTTAGTTCTTAAATGTGGATAACATAATCTCATTCAATCTGCTTATAAGATTATTTTGTAACAAAAAATACCCACAAAGTCTGCATTTGTGTATTCTGGACTTTATGGCTATATTATGTGAAAATTTTGAAAAAGTGAGCATACAAACTGAGTTGGAAGTTGATACATATTCATTATATTAGTCACATTAATATGTTCACAAATGCAATTTTAGAATTATGCATTCTGCTCATTTACATGGCTTCATTACCTACACAAAGAAAAATCTGGGTTCATATTCCAAATACTGTGGCTTACTTCATTAAAATTTGCCACAAATTCCCATTGACAGTAATAACATAGTCACAGTCCTTCACTTCTACAAACACTGTAAATATTGTGGATGTATATTTTAATGTTATTTTACAATATTTCAATGTTTAGAAAATTTATTCATAGTAGCATAATATGGTGGTGAAGAGATTCTACTTTCCTAAATAAATGTCTTTGTTAAAAAATGTACTTAATTGTGCTGTATTTATATCACTTTTTTTGGACTGAATTTGAACTCATACTTTTTCTGAAGAATATAAGTTCATTAATCATATATTGTCAAATATGTTGTAGAATGTAGGACCATCTCTATGGGTCAAGGATAAGAAGTTCATGCACGCAAATTCATACAGTTGTCAATGCAACAGGTGCAAAAAAAACCACTGCAATATAAATCGATTGTTTTAGCATTCTTCTACAGCTCTTTTGCATGCAATCTTTAATATTTTGCATTTTCACCTTACTATCAGGCATATCTCAGGGCAAAAAAGTCTCCTAGAGTGTCTGAGCCTAAAATCATTCCACTGTAGCATAAGTACGTGCCAGTGGAGTTCAAGTCAATACTTCTGCCAGCAGTAATATTGAGCAGCCTTTCAAAGGTAGCACATTACCTTCTTATCACTATGTGTTGTGCAGAGGTAAAAGGACGTTGTGTCCTAGTTCTGTCCTACAGGACTTGCAGATCCTACCTCTTTACTGGAACTCTTTTATTATTTTTAAATTTTTTTTCCCTCCTCCCCTATGAGAGCTACCTAGAAGTTGCACAGTTTCTACTGGATAAAATGGTGAGTGCACACATAGCTTAAAGCTGTAGATACAGAAGCATGTGCTGGCTCCTAATACTGCCTCACATTTTTACATCTGTGCTAGTGTGAGGGCCTCTTGCTCATTCAGCAGTTGGTTTTGGTTGTTTCTTTATTTGCCAATCTTTTCAGCTTTGAGTCCCAGCATGTCTAAGAATTTCCAAACAATAGTTATGCATTTTTCTTTTAAATATTATAGTGTATTTTGTTATGGCAGATGATATTCTTAAAGAGTAAAAACATGGGAAGTCTAGGCAGCAGCTCCAGAAAGATGGTAATCGACACCTCAAAGACAATATATAAGTTAGTGTAAATAGCACAGTCTGGTCAGCTGGACGCTTCAAAGAGTTGTGGACAGCGTTGCAAATGAGGACGTGCAGCCAGAGGTGCCTGCAAACTCAAAATATTGGGAATTAGCCTTAATCCAGTATTCTGAAGGACTAGAATAGCTCTACTAATGGAGAGTAGAAGACTGGAAGAACTATATTGATAAATGAAACACATTTTTCATCTGACCATAACCGTCAGTGAGTCCTTACTAAACCAGGAGTACATCACTTGTAATATTCACCTAAAGAAACCTGAACAGACTTGTGTTCAGTAAAAGTTTTGACTGGTGCCATATTACCCGTTTGTTAATCAGTATAAGCTTTTATACCTACAGTGTGAGCATTCATTAAAAGTTAGATAAAAAGTCAAAGGTGGATTCATCACGAGATTTAGAACTTAACTCCTCACAATATATGACATCCATTAGATTCCCTGGGTCTCTGTCCTCACCCATGAAAGCTTTGGAAGGACAAATGGTGAAAATGAGATCACAACATAGAACATATGCACTTTTGAGACTATTGCAGATTCATTATCAAGATTATTTCAGATTTCCATCTGAACTAAACAGTTCTTTTATCATTTAATTCTGCAATGTTTACTCACGATGAGATGAGGAAATGCTTCTTTCTTTAGACTTCTGCAAAGTCCTGTCCTCTTCACCCAATAGATTGAAGTGCTTCAGAGCCTTTCCAGGGCTTCCTGTCTTTCATGCAGAAAAAAGAAAACGTCAGGCAATACCAGTTCAGGGAATTTCAATTGTATTGTCCGTTGTCCGTGAGATATCTTCACATGAGGAAAAAAAAATTCTCTTGTCAGATTATATTTATTTGTTTGGAAATGATACAGTCTGCTTAATTTGTGTTTCTCTATTATGGACAATTATAATACTAGCATATGGCCTTTACTGCACACTTGACAGACATTACTGTATAATCCGAGGTTCTCTACCTAATGGACTCTTGGCTTTGGAAGTTCTGTATATTGTATTCCAGTAACCTCTCAAGTCCTACCAAATGTGGTGACACCAGTACTGGAATATAGATGCACACCACTTTGGAAAAAAAGAAAAAAGAAATTTCTTTATAGCAGATGTCATTTCTTATGATGTGCAAATGCACACATCCATCTGTCATACTTGTTTGTGTTTGTATGCCTAGAACAGTCATCATGAACTTCTGGTTCATTGGAATGGTGAAAACTGAGGCATCTCTGCCTTTCTTTGCCCTCAGTAAAGCCCACAAGGATACTCAAAACAGTACTCCAGTAGAGCTACTAGTAACAATTTCTGAACTAAATGCCTTAGTGGTGTAAACATTTTACAGAGGATATGTGAACATCAGATTTGCGAGAACAAAATAGAATTAGTGAATATGAAGACAAATATCTGGGATGTTTTCCCACCTCTGGCCAAGAGTATGTAATATGATTAAAACTGCTGTGCTTTGTTAAAGGTAGACAATTTTAAAAAACTGAGCCTGATTCATTTGGAAATGTGACAAATTAATTAAAGATCTTCCTCAAAAAAGTGGTTCCCTATTAAAGAAGAAAAAAAACCTCCTGCATTTAATCTTTCTCTTTTTTTTTAATATCCATCAGTTCACCATAAATATTTCAATTATATTTTGTCACTAAATGTTATTTATTTCTTTTCAAATGAACTAAACCAAAATTGCCCAAATGAAATTACAAGCTATAATGAAATCTACACATCACTGTTTAGAACTGATTAAATAATGCCCCATTTTAATATCAGGCTTCTGATTCATCAGGCTTCTAAAGTGATGCTACAAAAGCTGATTGAATTTAAATTCATAAGCAGAAGTGCAGAGAGATAATAGTCAAAATAGAGCTTTCATGCAACTTGAGAGTTGAATAAGATGGAAATTAATACGCAGAGGTTGAATTTCATATATACACATTTATTGCACACAAAATAATTTCAGCTGAAAAGTTTTAGAGTCTTGTTATCACCTCTTTACACTGACTTTAGATTATGTTATTAACAAATAAGTTTATAAAAAGATGTATTCCTTAGATTTCAGCTGTTATTTCTCCACTCTCATTCTTTTCAATCTGATTGGCGGGGTTACTTATCAGTGGTGTTTTGCTGAGAGAGGACAGAATTACTTCTTTTTGCCACTAGGTAGCACTGATACTTTACTTTGAATGTTGGCTCTGGTTATGTTCTTTTCATTGTGATCAATAAGGATGTGGAAATAACTTCTGCACTCACTTTTCCTGTCTGCTTTAACTGTGCCAATACAAAATAAAATGATAATACATATTCAGGAACAGACCCAAAGTCAAAAAACTAAAAAAACCCCACCCCGCCACAATAAACCTTCCCAAAAAACAAACACACAAGACCAAACTTAATTCTAATACAGACAGCTGGTTTCATTATGAATAACCTCTTCTAAATTTCATATGGTAATAGTCAATATTCTTGTTTAGGGAGGCTGGGTGTTACTTCAGAATTGTCATCTTGGACTGGATTTTATGGATGAACTACTGGAGACACTTCTTACTGCTGAGATACAGGAAGAGACGTTTCAAGTTTGGATAACTACTGAACCACATCCTAAATTCCCAATTACGCTGCTACAGGTTTGTTCAAATATTTAATTCAGGTACCTCATGCCATCAAAATTATTTAGATTAAGTGTATAAATGGAAATTAAATAAATGAGAGATGAGGCAGAGGAAACAAAGCCCAAGAGAAAATGAACTTACCTTAAACTGCAAATATCACTTCAAACAGGAAGTTTAGTTGCTGGTAACTGGAAGTTCTCAAAGATACATTATGTATGTATCAATTCACATTAATTCTGTACACAGAAACACTCGAATCAAAACTATAAGGTTGAGAGAGTTGGGCTTGTTCAGCCTGGAGAAGAGAAGGCTGCGGGGAGAACTGATTGCAGCATTTCAGTACTTAAAGGGAGCCTATAGGAAAGATGGGGACAATCTTTTTAGTAGAGACAGCAGTGACAGGACGAGGGGTAATGGTTTTAAACTAAAACAGGGTAGGTTTAGGCTGGATA
>Ga0065711_1026187_pt1 | contig 98257 bp, 55 predicted proteins | sample Hoacrofraction12_FD_59098 | JGI IMG/M metagenome (GOLD analysis project Ga0065711, IMG submission 59098) | Hoatzin crop microbial communities from Cojedes, Venezuela - Epithelial fraction 12 v2 (version 2) | ecosystem: Host-associated > Birds > Digestive system > Esophagus > Crop | place...
CCCCCCCCGCTTTTGTCTCTAGATAGTTGTTGACAAGGACAGTTATCTGGAGGAAGGGGTGAGAGGACCAGACCTCAGTTCCATCCCACCCATAGCAGGTCCCCTACGCAGCGTTGTCTTGCCTCTGTGCCCTGGGGCAAGGCGATGGCACTGTCTGAGCTCCCAAGGTCTCTGCTAGCTCTGGTTTCTGTCGGGGCTACTGTTATTGCCTGATAGATGGAAACAGGGCGTCATCATCCGAACGCTGCGGTTGCTCTGGTTACCCAGACCCGTAAGCTGTGGGGGTGGGGGGTGAGGTGGTGGTGCGTGTGTGTACACACACCCCTGCGTGTCTCTGTGTGTGTGGATTAGTTTTGTGGTTGCTTACAACGAGCGCTCACATGCCGTGGGAAGACACAGTCTGCATGTTTGGGATTTCAGTTTGGGATTATTTTTTTGTGTGAAACTGAACGAACAACACTGTTAACAAGAAAAGCCTTGATCGCTGTGGAAATAAGTTCAGTAGTGCATGAGAATGATGTAGAGCATCATCTCAGTGCTTGTCCCGTTTGCAGTTCTGCTGAATGATGCAAAAGTCAGCCACTGGCCACTGTAAGAATGTGAAATTGGCTGTTTGTCTGCAAGAGTATACAGTTCCTTGTAGCAGCATATTGACTGCATTTTTTTTTTTTAATTTTTAAAACCTAAATTAAAATGTTTTCTTCTCTTTAAATTTGTCAAATTCATATTTGAAAAATAAAAAAGTCACTTTTTGAAGAACTGTGTTTAAATACAAAGAGGGAAGCATGTCATCCTCTTTCTTGACCAACCTGAAAAGACATCATCATTTTAGAAAAGCGCACCGTTCCCCTGCGTGCTGCCTGTCTGGTCGCAGAAAGGCAGGTGCCTGGATCGTCAGCACCGGCAGACTGACAGGTATCTGGATGGACCGCTGCTTAAGAAGTTAGAGGAAGGGATGTGGCTAACAGATGGTAAGGCCCACTCTCAGGAACTGCAAGTTGTTTTCAAAGAGTTTTAACTCATGTTTATTGTACAATCACAGCGCTGTCCATGTAGTACGAGCTTTCTTGAGTTTCTGGGTTCTAGTATCGCGAAACAGCATGTGGGATTATGTTTCAGACTATCTGCAGTGTCATTTTCTTCTCCGACAGGTGAATCTTTTCTTCCTGCTAAATATTGTTCGCGTTCTCATAACGAAGCTGAAAGACACCCACAAGGCAGAATCCAACCTGTACATGAAAGCGGTGAGGGCGACCCTGATCCTTGTGCCCCTGCTGGGCATTGAGTTTGTGCTGTTCCCATGGCGACCAGAAGGCCGGATCGCTGAGGAGGTCTACGACTATGTGATGCACATCCTCATGCACTACCAGGTAGCCAGATGGCACTCGGCGTGTGAAGCAAAGAGAGGAGAGATGATCGTGATGTTTCAATTTTTAAAGACTTTGCAATATTCTTATAAATGACTTCAACTTTCTCATGACACTGAATTTTCCTGTTTTGAAGGAAAGAAACACCATGGTAGATAGTTGGCCCAGCACTTTTTAGTAACATATTTTCAGAAATAATTCAGCAAGCTTAGATTTGTACTACATTTTCTTTGCTATTTATATCTGAATTTTATCAGGAACCTTTAATTATCTCAAAGTTGGAAAAATCCACAAGCATGTGAAATAACGCAGAATCTTTTTGTTTTTGTTTTACAGGGCCTACTGGTGGCTACAATTTTCTGCTTCTTTAATGGAGAGGTAGAGTAACAGTTTTTAATATATTTATAATACTTATTTTATAGGTTTTTGTTTCAGCAATTAAAGAGATGGTAATTTAAAATCTTTTTTTAATATTTTCTAAATTTGTCAGGTAAAAAGATAGAATCTGGCTGCCAAGAGCAGCGCTTGGGAAAGACCATGCCACCCTTCATGGCATCGTTCAGTTCTTTAGGATCAACTCTTTTGTGCTGAGCAATATACGTGTCTCTTGATTATGTAAGAACTTGAAGACACTGGTCACTTTGATATAAATTCTTGATAAATATGATGTAAAGGAAATCCAATATCCAGAAGGTATATTTGTCTATGTGAGAAGCGGTATAGCATGTGCTGTCCTGGAGAATCACTGTGTCTGGTCCCTCTGCAGCAGGAACAGCGCATATTGCCCACGCGGTGCTGTGCTGGGGTGCTGTTGTGTTACGGCAGCTCTTTGGGAACATTTTAGGCTGAAGCCTGGAGAACTCTTTTTTAGCACAGCTGAGAAAGACCATTCCAAACGTCAGAACCTAATAGCTTATTGTGCTTGGGTCAGAAAGTTGTGTCGCATAAGAAGTGCGTTTTTAAGAAATCCTCATCAGTTATTTCCAAGAACAAACTTCTTTACTCTTGAGTTAGAAGAGTTCAGTATTTCAGCAATGTGTCGTACTGATTCTGTTGAAGCAAACAAGCTTTGCAGTTACCTTGAATAGACTGAGGTCTGGTAACTCTGGAGCGCACACAGCGACTTCCAGCGAGAAACTCTGGCCCCCAAGCCGTGCTGGAGACTACACTGACAGGGCCTCAGTGTCAGGGATCGAAGTGGTAGAAGGGCAAAAAATACACAGACAAAATTGTTCGTATGGCTCTTGCTTGCAAACACCACCGCCCCACAAATGAATAAAAACACCCCAACGAAAAGCTAACTGGTACTTTTCCAACACTTTTGGCAGAGGAACAATTACAGTCCCACACTTATTCCTACACATCTGTTTGTTCCTTTGTTCTGCATTTAGTGTGGTTGCAGTACCTGGCTGCAAAGCAGATGTGTGGGAGTAACCAGATGGTTTCATGTGGCTGAGCTCTTAATTTCTTTTATCAGATGTTATAAAATTGCATCAATGTGCTTATATAGTGTTATTGGACAGCAATATTTGCTTTAAGGTGAATATTGGGCTAATACTAGAATTGACTCCTGCAAGTAGCCCTTCCTTCTCTTCCTAAGTCCGAAGCTGACTGAATTGCAATGAAACTTCCATGGGGTTTCAAGCCGTGTTTTTCCTCCCCCCAGAACCGTAGGAGTCTCCACGCTGTTTTTCTGTTGGTGTCCCGTCTCCATCCCCCACCCCCCGGAGACAGAAAAGATGAAAAGATGAACTTCCTCGCAGTTTAGTGGGCATGGGGCAGTGGTTTTGATCTGGTTTTAACATAAAATAGATCCAGATTCAAGTCCCTGCTTATATATTTGAATCAAAGTGGAACACATCATTAAGCGTTCTGGATCTGATTTGATCGCTTGCCCCCATTCAGCATTGATATTTCACATACTCTTTCCCCTATAAATTTTATAGGTCAGATTGCCTTCTAAAAACAGATATTTTGAAAAAGTCAAACCGAGAATTTGTTCTGCTCCAGTGCAAAACAGAGGGGAGGAAAACCCTTGAAATCTCTGCAGTTTCTATGAAGCAACATTGTCCGCTGCTCAGCTCTGCCTTTTAATCCTTGTGGATCTTCTGAGGCTGCTTTATTACTTAAGTTGATTTAAAAATATTAGATACTCTGTAAGAATAGTATTTGTTAATATTCCATTGTTACCAACTCACATGCTTTACACGCTTCTCTTCTGCTGTGTAAGAAAAGCAAACCTGAGTCATCCCTCTAATTTGGTATCGAGAATTCTCCGTGTGCTCGTCAGTGGCAGAAGACAAGCTCTTGCACCCCTCCTGCCAATGGCAACAGATGAATCACTTCTTGCACATCTGCCGCAGGATAATGTTAAAAGGGGGATGTAGCCATTTCAACATTTATTAATTTAGGCATACAATTTTTAGACCCTGTGCCTTCACTTTGTGAGTTAAACATACGTGCCTGTGTTTGCTCTCTACGGAGTGGGAATTTATGCTTTTTAAACCATTAAGGGTTCAGTGCTTGTGACCACTACTCACTTTTTTTTTTATTACACCTTGTTCAAGAAGGGGCTTAATGCTTTATAGACAACCGTATCCGTAAGGAAATCCGGAGGCAGAATGACAGTGTAGTCAGGAAAAATGTCTGCACAGACAAAAAAGTGTTTCCTTTGTCTACGGCAAGATTCTGCTCCTGGCACACGAGCCTGCAGGCACCCGAGTGTTCTCGGCTGTGGCCGTCGTAACGGTGCCTGAACAAAGCCGGCAACTGCAGCTTAGCTGTTGTGTACAAGATGCTGCTGCATCGTCCCCTGTCGCAGCAACAGCTCGTTAGAGACGCTACAGAATGCGAGGCATCCGAGAGCGGTGTTCGCGCGTGGCTGCAGCAAGTCTATGCTTTAAAGGTGAATACTGATATTGGAACTGACACTTCGAGTGACAGTGGGGCAAGGATTCTCCAGTGGGGTATTAGCATTTAAAAATGCTAAAAGCACTGATTTCTTTCTGCCTACAGCGCCGCATTTCCCACCTGCTACAGTACCTTTCAATGTTTTCCGTACCAAACGTCAGGAGGCAAACCCTGTTCAAGTGGTGGCTTGTGGGAATAAAAGTGGTCTGCTAGCAGAGAGCTCTAGTGAAAAGAAATGAAGAAATGTAAGAAAAAAAGCTGGTGTGTCCTGCTGGCTCTAGCCGAGGAACATCTCCAGAGCCGCGCAGCCAGGGGTGGTCTGTCAAATCCAGTGCTAATATGCACAGCAGCTGTTGGTCCCAAACCTCCTGCAGACAAGGGTGTACGTGCAAACCCTGCATCTTTAGCTCCCGTGGCAGGGCTTCCTAAGGACAGCCATGCTCCACTTATGTCCCAGCATCCCACACAGTAAGGTGCTGCTTGACTCCCTCATCATGTTTTCCAGTTTGAGTCGGAGGCCTTGAGGGTGACACAGGCTGCAGTCAGAGCAGAAGCTGGTCCCAGATCTCTGATAAACCGATAGAAAGATTCCAAGTGAGCTGTTAATACCAGGTGATACCAATGGCCTGCATTATCCATGAAAGGTTTGTGGGGTTTGGGTCTGTTTCTTTCCTTCAATCAGTCCATAGAAATGTTTCGGTAAGAATTACAGTCTCAGGTCTGCAGGACGATACACTCCCCTTATCAATGGGCAAGGTTGTGTTGTGGGTTGTTTTTTTTTAATTCTTGTTGGCTGCTGAGCTGTTTAGATTGTGCTATATTGCCCACCAAGGTGCTCGTATGTCAGAGAGCTGACTGGGAGGAGCCCTTCATGAAAATTCATCAAAAAAAGGCATTACAAACTGATGAGGTGAGAAAGCAAGAATCTTCCAGCTGGAGCTGGCATCTCTATTAATGACTGAGAAACACAATTATGTTTATTGCATTACGTTTTTTGCTAAATGCATTGGGTAATACCCTTTCTTATAACAAAGTAACAAAGTGTTACCCCTCCTAAGCTGAATTTACAGCTCTGCGCAACTGCTCAAAGCTGAGCACAGCCATAAAAATTCTGGTTTTACGTCATGGGTAGACACGCATATTGTTAGAGTGTAATTAGTGTTAAAAATTAGTTGTCGCATTGATTTTTCCCATCGTCTTCTAGAAATGATTGATTGGAAGGTTTAGAGAAGCCTGAAAGACAGTATTAGTAAATGAAAGACTGTAACACCCTACAAGAACAGACGCTCGGTGGGACTGAGGTGAAATCCTGACTCCGCAGTAACAGAGGGGCTTAGGGAAGAAAGCCAGAAATACCTGGCGTGGCTGGGAGTGCACCGAGAGAGCGCGCTGGGGTAGAGGAAACGGTGTTTGCCCCTACGGGACCCACGACTCGTAGCGATGTCACTGGACAGAGAGCAAGCTGAATGGGTGGGTTTCTCCCGTAGAGCAGCCCGAAGGCACTCGTCTGGTAGGGATGCTGGTGGCTCTCTTGAGCTATGGGGGCAGACAACCTTTAGGACGGGTTTACAAATATTGTTAACAATTGTAAAGAAGACAAACAAACAAGTGTTACTGAAGCAGCCAGGAGGAAATGTGGGAGAGGACCTGAGCGCAAGGCGCTTTTGCAACTTGGTGAGTCTGGTTTATTTCCCAGCTCTGCTGCCTTTGACCTTGGTTAAGCCACTGAGCTGCAGTGCCTGGGGCTCTCCCTGTCTTGACTGAAGTGAAAATTGCTCAATATGTAGTTTTTTGAGCGTGTATCTACAATAAAACGCTGATCTTATTGAGGTAATTGACCATGGAAAGGAGAACAAAGGGAACATTACTTAGTGATAGGCACAGATTGATGGATATGATTTAGAAACAAATTCCAAGCTTCCTTCTCAGAAAAGAAGGAACTTTGAATACACCTTGTCTCTTGGCTTTGTGAGGGATTACAGGAAATGGATTTAACCCATGTGAAGATTTAAGGCGATATATTGCTATGTAATGTAAATTAATTAATGAAAAACTTCCTGTGATCAAACAAGAACTCTCTGTTTAGACTCATAAATACAGGATTTTGGTATGAAAAGCAATAAGATCAGATACTCAGAAGTATGAAGATGCTTGATTTCTCATCAGTGTTTGTAGATTTGTGTTTAGGTGATTTGTGTGGATTGGAATGGTTTTGAACATAAAAGAAGATCTCTTTTGCCCTAAAATATTAATTTCTTATGTTACTCAGCTGATACTTCTTCCCCTACCCTTTTTCTTTGTAAGGATTTGGAGAAGTATGAAGTTCTCCTTTAAGCAGAGGACTCTGCTACCAGACTGCAGGAAGTCTACCCTTTTCTTCTGTTTATTTTTATTTGTCATAATTAAAGCCAGAGTATAATTAGACAAAAGAAGCCATTGTGTTAGGGAAATGTAAAGCAAACACAAAAGCAGCCCAGAAGACATACGGAAAATCCTAAAAATATTTACCCACAGTATCAGCATTGAGCTGGGGGAATCGCTGTTCTCTGTTTAGTTCTTTTGTATGTAACAAAGGGGAATGAAGGTCGTGCTTGTGAATGAGGCCTGCGACTTAGGGTGCACGGCCGGCTAAATGTGAGTGTCAGTGTCCCCCCAGCATTTCTTGGAAGTCAGGGCCTTGCCAGGCAATGCAGGAATTCTTTGTGTACAAAGTTTGGCTGAAAAGGAATTTAAAAAGATTCATGATCTGTGAGCAGGTTTTTTTTAACATTAAAAAAAAAAAAAAAAACCTCTTGCAAAATTAGCAACAATAATAGCTGTTACGGTTCTTAGCATTCCTCACTCGGCGTCGTCACGGAAAGACTAATTCCCTGTGAATTTCATGAATGTGAACTTGATCAACCCAGCAGGCACAGGTGGTTCACCACATTGTAGGAGAGGAAGGCTATGGTAAACATGACATCCTTTCAGTGGAGACATGTAAACAAGCCGGGGCCTTCAGCTATTTTATGAGCTTTATTTTTAACCCTGATAGAAATACAGAGTTTGGGAAATTGTCCGTCTATTCATTTGATTAAAGTATGGTCCGAAATTAAGAAAGGCTTTCTTTGTGCCAGAACTATACCAAGAGTAAATTATGGTTTGTCGAGAGAATTCACAGCTGCTGAGGATGCAGCCTTTGGAATGTCAGGGTGACTAGAACTGACCTTTTTCACCTGTGAATCTGATCTGTCCCTGCTGGACTTCCAGTCCACAGGGGAAAAAGCAGAAAATGGTGTTGCTGCTGCTCCTCCTGTAATCAGTGTTTTTCTGGAGCAACTAGTACGCTAGAATTGTAAAATGCAGTTATCCTGCACCAAATTTGCCAAAGAACAAGGCCTACTTAAACTGTAAATCTTTCGGAACATCTCATGTGATGGATCACCTGTAGGTACCCCCATTGTCCAGGATTACTGAGCCTTACTACCTGATTTGCTTAGACACATTTATTATGGTAATCATTCACCTAATGAAGTCTAATGAAGCTTTCCAAGTGTTTTATGTGCATTTCTGTTTGTTTTCTGGCATAGGTCCAAGCTGTCTTGAGAAGACACTGGAACCAGTACAAAATCCAATTTGAGCACAGCTTCAGCCACTCGGACGCGATGCGCACTGCCTCCTACACCGTCTCGTCCATCAGCGATGTTCAAGGCTACAGCTACAACCACGACTGCGCCAGCGAACACTTGAACGGGAAGGGCTACCATGACATGGAGAGTGTTGTTTTAAAAACGGAAAAGCTGTATGGCTGACGGCCAAAGCCTGGGGATGTGCCAGCGCACTTGCCCTCGTAGCCCATGGACTCCGAGTTTCATTTAATGACTTCACGGCCAGAAGATTTTTACCTGACTTGGGATATGGTTTTCTCCTGAATGATGCAAACTAAACCAACAAGTTTTTCATATGTATGTATATAGAAACATATATACATATGTTTGTGTTTCTGTGTGTCTATATAGTATGGACATCTGTACATATATATCTATATATGTATGTGCACTATTATGAGGATATAAACTTTGCCTCTTCAGTTTCTACTGTGTAGACAAAGCTGGCAATTCTTTTGTACCAAGGGAATCAATGAAGGATTTCTTATTTTCTTGGAAGTTTGTATAAGACTGTGTTGTGTTGAAGCCACTTCATTTGCCTATAGAATCTTAGAGTGTAAATACCATACTGTATTGTCTTAATTCAGTCTAAAACAGAACAAAGGAAAATGGTTAAAGTCGGTGCAATAATAACAATAGATTGTCCAGGTTAATTTTGTGTCCAGCATTTGACTGTCACAAGAGCCCAGCAGGCAGTCGAAGAGAACAGACTCAAAGCTATCGATGGCTTGGTTTGGTCAAAGATATCGACGGGTAAGTTGGATTTGGCCAGTCTGTTTTTTTCCACTATTTTAAATCAAGCCTGGAGACATTAGTGCGAGTCTGAGACTACTTACTCCTGTACTGCAATGTGATATTTTACAGCCAGCTTTGAGCAATTGTATTTAAACTATTTTTGCATATACAGGAGTGTCTCCTCCTCAGGTTTATGGAACTTTCTTCCTGGCTTTAACACAGAGCAGATCAATGAGGCCTTACTGCCAGGAAGAAAAGCGGTGCCCTGAATAACTGGAACTCCTTCCAGACACTAATACGTAACGGAAGCTGATGGAACTTCACTGCGTGCTTAAGGAATGTACTCAACTGGGAAAAGATCATGTGCAGAATTTGTTGTGGTCATGTTGTTGTTTTGTTTTAAGTATTTCCCTGGCCATATGCTCAATAATTTATTCCTTCATTCTTGGGGCAAATTTTTGATTCGTTTTATGGTCTGAGAAAAGCAAGCAAGACTGAACCCAATGCAAATAACATGCTGCCTGTAAAGCCAGCGTATGAGATTCAGACTAAGCGAGCAAAATCATGTTAGTCATCGTCATTGTTTGGAAAATCCAGTATAAAGGTTGTCTTACAAAGGTTCAAAACATTTATAGATTGAGAATTTTAATATTATTTTGGAGTGCTTTATTCTGAATCTCTATCTCAGTGAATTAGCTTAGAACAGTGTAAGTTGTTTCTTTGGTTTGACTGGTGAATAATGGTCTCGCTGAAAACGAAATTGTCAGGAAGGTCTTGAGAAAATGTGTCTAACTATAGCAATCTCTGTTGTAAATCTTTGTGCTTTAAAGAAATAGTAGTTTTCTTAAGTGAAATGACAAAAGTGCTCAAGAATGAGGGCACGATATGAAGTGCGTTTAGAAAAGTCTTACTAAAAAATGTTTCACTGGTTCATTTTGCAGCTAACTCTACTTCAACTGGGGAAAAAACAAAAGGAAGTAGAAGAAAAGTAGATGACGGGCTTGATAGATTATTGTGCTAATTGATGTAGATGGGGTGCGTGTAAGCCAGTCAAAAAAATGACAGACAGTTCTGAGACCACTTCAGTTTTAAATACTTAATTTTATATATGAACAACTTGATTTTAACATTTAAACATTTTTGTCAGTAGCCTTTCTGTAAGCTTCATTAGCACCTAGTTAATTTGCTGTCACAGTGTTTATTGGTTTGTGACTTCATAAGGCTTTAAATGCTTTGCATTTAGAAGGAATACGTTAGGAGGATGCGAAAAACACCACTTGCACCTTTCTCTAGTTTTTTTACAGTTCTCGTGTCTGGAGTTTGAATTTAGAAAATGTTTTATTAATGATTTAGTTTCATAATACAGAATGTCAGCTAAGATGCCCAAGTCAAGATTTCTGTTCTTCTGTTGGCTGGCTGGTTGACTGGTGGGGATGCTGTGAAAAGCGGTTGGATTCTGTACAACAGAACAGTGTGAGAACTGGCAGACAGATGTCACAGTCTCTTAACTTGTAAGAACACAGTAAGGGTATCTGCTGCAACCTGTTTAGAGGTTACAACTCCGCTTGCTGATCTAGGTGGTGTTACTTAAAAGCTGTGCAATGTTCTGAAACTGTCAGTGGTGCAGAGAATCCCTGCTCTGGTGTAGTGGCTTTACACTTGGGGGACCAGACCACCAACCGCTGTAAGTCTGTCTGGAGCTCCGTTTTCAGAATTGGTGGGTACCAGCCGAGAGTCAAAGCCAGGCAGATATCTGCCCATTTAAAGGTGCTTTGAAGTCCTTTATGGCATATTGTCCGACAGTTATTGCAATAGTACCTGGTGGGCTGTTTTAATTAAAACTTATGTGACGGTTTAGAGTGTGATGCAATATTAGGTTCGGAATTAAGCTTCCTTCTCAGCTAGGCAGTTCAAATTTAATAGCCTATAAATTTTTATCATTTAATGCAAAGTGCTAGTTGCTAATTGCTCCCTGTTCTCTGTTAGAGAAACTTGTAATGGTAGTTTAGGAGGAAAAATTGTCCACAGAAATCATCCTACTTCTAGGTGGACAATCATAGCAGGCTTCTAGGCACACGTCTGTCTGCACTTCAGAAAGGAAACACACGTCCTGGTGGATGTGCAAGAACAGGTTTGTGGCTGTGGAGGGTTACGTGGCACAGAAGAGCTGCATTTCTCCCTCCTCCTGAGGTTAACTAACCTGCCTCCTGTCTGGCATTGGAAAACCTAAATTCCCTGTTTTGTCTTCCTACCTCACCTTTTTCAGTTCCTACACAACCACGAGCAGGCTCTGCGTCTGAAAATGTTTTTCTGTCACAATCAATTAAAATCCAATCTTTACGCTGATTTCTCCTGTCTTATTTCCTACTTTACAGAATGTTGTAGTCCTTATCTGTATTCTCTGGGGTGGAAGTAAACTCTGTTTTGGTAGGGCTCTGAGATTCCTTTGAACATGCAAACAGCTATCTGTTGTTATTTGCTCTTTATTTTATTTGTTATTTAGTAAGGATTAATCGTATCAATCTACAGGGGCTACAGAAATACTTGTCATATATTTGGTATCTGTAATACCAGGATGTTAAGTATTCTACGAGAGGGAATGTCTCCTTTTAATGCTACTGTCTTCAGTTAATACAGAGCTCCATGGCAGGGTCCCCTTAGTTGGTTTTTCTCTTTGTTTTAACGTTAGCCCTTATGCCATGTAGGTTTTCATTGTGACGATCTGCTAGAGTAACTGGCTGCAGAAATGCTGCAACACGTACTCCTTTCATGTCATGAAACATTTGGGCTGGAAACCAGGCAACTTTGGAGTATTGTACTATGTAAATAAGATTAATAGAAGCTATAGCATTGTATTTATTGCTTACACTAAGAATGAAATGGAAAAAATGTGAAGTTACTGTTCGGTTGTGCTTTATTTTCACTTTGTTCATATGCATCATCATGCATTTTAATTGCTGACAGAAGTATGTTTGTGATCAATAAAATACTACTACATTTATTCAGATCTCTTGTGCCGTAATAAGGAAATACCAAAGCTGATCTAAACTAAGCTTTCATGGATGTCTAAACTGTGTGTTAATTAAATATTAATGCCGGGAGAAAGTAATTACATAGAGTTACTAACAATTATTCAGGAGTTTTTTTTGTTTATTTAATACTTACATTTTTAATGCATGGTAGGGTGTTGTGTTTCTGGAGGAAGCTTGCATAGATTACAATAGAAGATGGCTGCACTTACAATTATTTACTCAAAAGTGTCATATTCCTATTTTCTTTGTCTCCTGAATCTGCCTTTTATTAAAAAGTTATTAATACTTACTTGTGTTAAGAAGCCAAACTTTCTGTTCCATCATGAGCTGGCAGCAGAGTAGAGACTAAAGCAAATCTGCCTCTTCATGCCATGAGTCTAGGTGTGTTCCTTGCAACGTGGTGCTCAACTGAGCCTCAGCTAAAGAGACCTGTCCGTGCAGAAGGTGTGGTGTTCTGTAAGACCTACAAGAAGCAAAACAATAGAAAAAAATGAGTGAGATTCCCCCCGCCTCCCTTTTTGTCTGCCCAAAGGCTGTGAAAGGTGTGCTTTGCAGCTGTGGAATTGAGTCTGTTCTTTGCGTACTCAATCCTCCAGCTTCAGAGAGCTGCCTGCCACCACGTAACTGCTAAACTTTTGGGTGGTATTGGCTGAGGGTCAAACCACTGGGATATGGAGAGGGGAAATGCCAAAGCACACGGGCACATTGTCTGCAAGGTGAGGTATCGCCGCCCGACGCAGTTCAGCACCGGCGCTGGGCACAGCCAGATGTGGTGCAGCAGTGCGGAAGCATTGTAATTTGTTGGTACCTTGGGCCAGCTCGGGGCTCCCTACACTGTTCCAGGTCTAAGTTTCATGAGCTGACCGGCTTAAGCGTGCTGCTATGTACAGCCATGACACATGAAATGTGGGCATCTGTTGTCAAATGTGATCTGCAGGAATGCTGTTTAACTTGCTCAGGCACCCAAAACTGGGAAGGTGTTCTTTGTGTACGGCTTCGAGCAAGTGCCTTTAAATTTAGAGCTGGACTGCTTACCTGCTTCCAGAGTCAAACATGCTGCTTCACGGTTTTTTTTTATTTATTCATTCGAGTGAGTTTCTACCATAGCTGCTACTAAAAGATCTGGCAAAACGACTTCAGAATAACCTGTCTGCATTGTTTTGGGTCTCAGCCCGCTGCTCCTAGACTTCATGTCTGGGTGACCCGAAGGTGCGGATCACAGCTCAAGAAGAGCCAGCAAACTCCTCTTCTTCCGCAGCCTTTTATTAAAAGGCAGACAGGAGACCGCTGCCTAGAATAGTTACAGGTACAGAAACAAACACGGGTCTTGGCTGTTAGCTAGCTCATCGCCGTGAAAAGCAGCTCAACGCTGCACTTACTTCGCCTGAATTTCCTCATTTCAGAGATCTGGTTTACAAACAAGCGCAGAAGATGACTCTCTACAGTTTCCTGGTGATGTAAGATTAAAAGCTAAGACAGCACAAAAGAGTCAGCTGAGGGGAAAAAAAAACCCAAAACCAACAAAAAACAAACTAACACTTCCTAATTTATTTGCTGTTAAAGGCCTTGCTAGAGTAAGGGTTGCCATGGCCGTACATCCTCAACTTCTTTCCCAAGGGGAGGTAGCATAACCCACAACAGACAGGAATACAGCTAGAACTCTTACCTTAATTGACAATTAAGTTTCAGTTCTGCTGAGCTGTGGCACACAATTGTAACTGGAATAGGCTATGACTGACTAGTTCAATCATTTGTATATAGTATCTACCAAACCTGCAAAAAAGTGATGGTAAGTACACTGCACATTTTATTCTTTTTTATTTTTGACAGCTAGAGCTTTTCAAATTCTTCACACCTAGTAGTAAGAATTCCTACCTCGTTGTCCGTGTGAAAAAGCTGAAAGCTGGACGAAGTCGTTTCACCAGTGATAATGTTGGGCTGTATCCTGCGTCCAGTGGCTGGATTAACGTTGTGCTTGGGACATGCAATGGTGGAGGACCTCAGCTATTTGGCAGCTCTGGGGAAAAAGAAAAAAAGCAGCTAACTTTTCAGGGAAAATGAAAGTATGAGGGTGAATAAGTGGTCAAAGAGAAGAATAAATAAATGGGTTATTACACTTTTTAAAAAAACAATGACTACAGAGCTTAAGGGATTTATGGGTGGTGTTTTTAGGAGACAAAGACAGTAACGGAAAGGAGAATATATTCTCGTTGCACACAGAGCTGTAACCACTTGGGAAGGCAGCAGGGCAAGGCTCACTTCACTAGCTCTGTTTATTTCTTGGCAAGCTAAAGAAAATTATTTTTTAAAACCTTTAAAAAAATAATTTAAAAATGCCTCTGGTTGCTTTAAGCGAGACAGACTCCTCTGGAGGTTGGATGTCAGGGAAGGATGTGTGGTAGTGATTGAGGGAGAAGGAAGAGGAAGAAATCATTGTCCCGGGGCTTTAAAAGATCTTCATTCTGAAATCTCATTTCCACTAAGGCATATAAGCAACCCTGAGCTAAAGAAATGTACTCCAGAAAAAAGAAAACAAGGCTGCCTAATTAAGCCAAGCAATATTTGAACGCACAGGGATCTTAATACTGGGTCTCAATACTGCTGTGCGTATGATACTGATATTTAAAATGTGCGAATGCCCGATCAGCAGTGCACCATCTCCTGTTCCTGAGTTTTGAGCAGGAGCCGGTAAGGCCAGGTTATTTCGTCGATCTCTAGTTCCTAGGCATGGGTGTCAGTCAGTGGAAATTGTTACAGACTCCACTAATACTAGCTTATGGCTATTACTCCAGCTAAGCATATGGCTTACTGGTTTCTACCAGTACCTACGAATACCACTTACTGCTTCACGGTGATACAGATTCTCTGTATCTGCATATACAGAGTTCAAACTGTTACATTTAACAATTATTTTATACTTTTATATAAGTAACTATAGAGAAAAAGAAGTAAAGCCAATCCCCCAAATCCGAATGTTATGCCTAGAACATTTTGTCCTTGTGCCCAGAGAAGTAAGACAAAAGATAGCCACAGTAGCATTTGCAACTGGAGTATGTGTGCCTAAAAGCCTGTAAAGGCGGTATTTTGCTCCTGAAAGAAAAATACATCATCCTTACCTCCACAGAGAAGAGTAAACAGTGATTCTTACATTTTATACATAAGCTTAAAAGAAGAAATGCTTTTGCAGCACAAGTAGCCTTGTGAGTATTTAGACATGCCAAGAAATCCGCTAGACAATAAAATCAAACCCCCCCCAATTTCGTATCACCTACTGCCACAGAACACCAGTCAGTTATGATAAACTTCCCACTCCCTGCAAGATAAGAAGATGCCTTCTGAGTGCTCCACTAGTGTATCTTGCACGGTCTTGGCAAGGCAGTCACCACTGAAGTAAAAGTTCTAATCCACGTTTTTATGGTTATTTGATTCTAAAAATATATGTGCAAAGAAAATACAAAATTCACTTTGAACTAGCGGACCAAATGCATGCCAAAGTGAGTAATTCCCACTGCAAACAGTAAGCCTACAAGCTGATCTACTGCACACTCAAGTTAAAGTAACAGAATTAAAACGAAAGCCCTGGTCAACGTGAGTAAGCTTCCTGCAGCCAGTGTTGGGCGGCAGCGTGGGCGCTCTGTTCCCTGCGAGTCACCGCTAACCTTTCGAGCAAGGCCAAGCTGAAACTAAACACAAAACTCTGCATCACCTCCCGTTTTGTTCAGCGCAGCAATCTGTGTTCAGAGCCACGCCTGAAACCAGAGCGGGCAGGTGGCGGATGGGGGAAGCACAAGTGGCTGCGCCGCCACGTGTGTTCCGCAGCTCACAGGCGCATGGCTGCTGAGAAGGGCATGCAGAGCTACAACTCCAGCTGTTACACCAGGCCAGAGGCAACGAGTGGGGAGTTTAGGAACCCTTTAGGAGCAGCAGGATAACTATGACTTATACTGAACTAGCAAAACCACGCAAAATCCCTGTAGCACACGTGCAAACACAGGTCTGGACACAAAAACCTTAGAAAAAGAGGAGCTAACCTTTTTCAGATCTCTCAGAACAGCCTGAGTAAGGTCTACTTTTACATATGCTACTCCTATAAACAATAATCAATGAACAAAGTAAAAGGTTTTTTCCCTGTCACCTCATCCTCATACACTGCGCTCATTCTCTTTGTCGGGAGCCCGTCTCTGAGCTGTAACAAGAGCCTGACTGGGAGTTCAGAGCTGACAGCCCGCTGTTTATAATTAGAATTATTATCTGTCATCCCACAGCTGTGTGTTTTTAATAACTTCTAAAACATACTGCCTAAGTGAAGAACTTAGATTCATCCACGTGCAGGTCATTCTTCATTTGAGCCAAGCTACATCTACGATTGCTTTTTAAACTAAACTCAGTTTTAGGGCTACCCAAAATAAAAACGTGCACGCTGGAGTTCTACAGCACATACATACATAAGGACTGCACAAATTATGAAAGCAGAAAAGAAGCTTGAATACAAGTACATATTTGTTTAGTTCCTTACCTTGATATTTGCAAATGAAACCTGACAAATATGTGTCTGTAGCCGAGAAAGCGCTTCTTGAAGTTTCTCCATGCAGTGGATCGGGATCGCTGCTGAACTGGTGGTGTCTTTGACTCAGCGCAGTAAAGTCCGTGGCCATCAGGTCTGTTCCTTCTGAAGAAGGGTCCCCACCGACTGTTGCTCCGTGGTGGGACAGTCCGTTGTACAAACAATAGCTTTGCATATATGTATAGGAAAACAAAATACTGAATGAGTAGGGAACACTCTTGTGACGTTAGTACAAGTACATTGCACTGAGCAGAAATACTTATCAAAAAGTTCTGCTATTTTAAACACAACAATAAACATGATGATAAAAACATTGCTGGGTATATTGGATTAAAAGCAAAGAAACAAAAGCAGGATTAACTATTTTGTGCCTATTTTTATAGATGTGCTTCAGAAAGGCTGAAAATCAGAGTATTTTTATCTTTCATACCACATACTTGTAGACTTAGACAAATGATAACGACTTTGTCCCCCAGGTTCCACTCAATGTAAGACCTTAAACATCAGTGAAGAGCTAGGAACACAAACACTTCATCACATTTTAGTTAGCTAACCTTGAACGTGAGCCAAATAGGTGCATTTAACAGGGGGCTCGGAAGCGCATTTGGCTAGGTTTCCCAGAAGGATCTGGGCCCATCTCCCCCACAGAACAGTGTCCATAGCCCCCTTCGTTTCTGGTACTCACAAGGGACGCCCGCCTCGTGATTCCTAAGGGACTGCAGGAGCTGTCTTCAGGCACTGGCTCCTTCCGTCGCATTTCGGGCAGACGATGACAGGAGGGGTTTTCTTGTTCAAGGGTCTGTTTCTGCGGGCAGAGAGTCACCACGGACACTTCAAGAATCTGTGACAAGAACATCATCTCGGATGACCTGACAAATTGTAATAAAGTTGTATTACTATTCTGTGGTTTGTACCACGGTGCGGAGGTGCTGCCTTGTTTTTCATATTGGCAACTCTCTTACCAAAAGCCTCTCAGTTAGACGTAATCATGATGCTCTTTACCCAGATGATGCCATGGCCTAACTACAAGAATTTAGAAAGTCAGAATATTGATTCCTTCAAAATCTTCATAGCAAATGCCTGTGGTAAAACTAACTCAATTTCAGATTCAAGGTTCAGACTCTGACCCAAACAGTCCTTTTTCCAGTCCAGGTCTGCAATTGCTACGAGGTATAGAAAATGTTTCCCTTTCTCTTTGATAGTGGAAAATGACAGTAGCTATTTTTCACTTTCCTTTAAAGCTAATCACCTCTTTTTTTTCTTATTTTTCCCCACAGGGACTTATTTTTAACAGTCAGGAGTGCTGCAAATAGCCTGCTCTAGCTGTAATTAAAATGGTGATTAGAATGATCTGTAATTGAAATATATGAAATTCTTAATGAAGAAAGCTGAATCAGGAAGCTTTCACAGAAATAAGAAAAATATTAAAAGCAAAAATGGAAACATGTTAGCACCACAATTCTGAAAATGTGTTTTTGTTGCAGACAATAACAGCACTACATACAGTTGTGTTATTTCATTACATAATGGAAAATGATTTATTTTCTAAGTCATGTAATGTGTTTTCTTAGAAATAAGAGCACTTGAAGTGGAAAAATCTGCTTTTTATGTAAGTTCTAGCAAAATATTTTGAGTTTTACAGCTTACTCTCTTCCCCATCACCTCAGACGTCAGTACTTCACTGGCATCAAGATGATTTTTTCTTTTTATTCCTCCAAATAAACCCCTCCCTTCATTTCTTCGTATTCACCAAAACCAGCAGCCAGCGGGTATCCACATCCCCGCAGGATCCTTTCCCTTCCGCCAGCTATCACCCAGCGTCTTGGGAACTGGCGGTACTGCTGCCCCAGCCTGGCACCTCTGCCCCAGCCCCGCCGACCGTGCAGGGACCACAGGAGGAGGGCGGCAGGCCGGTCACCAGCACTCACTGGCTTTCCGTTTCAGCTGAGGTACACTTGGCGCAGGAGCGAAGGACGCGAAGCCTCAGAGAGTCTTTAACGCACGCCCATTTCCTCCGTAAAGTTGTTCTGGCACTGGGGAATAACTGGCATTGAGCCTTCCTGCAAGGAAGAATGCACTGAGCTGGTTTTCTGGCTGTACTCGCCTCGCCGTGCTCTGGAATCTCTGGCCTTCTCCTCAATCATTCCCCGTTTATGCCTTTTTAATGCTGTTGAAACAACTGAAGGGAGAAGGAATCCCCATCAGTTTCTACATGCAGAGGCAGCTGCAAGTTGAAAGCCAGACAAATCTAAGAATTCATCATACTTCTAATCCAGCAGAAGCATAAAATAAATAAAGCATAAAATTACTGAACATACGCAGACGGTATGAACGCTCTGTGGGCCAGTGGCAGTGCTGCAAATACACAAAGACAGCATTAGCATGCAAAGCCTGTGGAGCAGTGTTACCAAAAAAAACTCCAAAAACCCATACTTGTACAGATATGGACTGCTGGTGATTTAAGAACTCCAAAAAGAGTCTCTCTCCTTTTATTGCAGAAGAATTGCACTTTAGAATAAAGAAAAATTGCATATCCCTCTATTTACAGCCATTCTCTTGCTTTCCAGGCACGCACACGCTGACGAGAGGCAAAGTTACAGGGGAGCCTGAGGCTTCTTCCATCAGCCTCAGCGGGCACCACCCACAGGCTTGAGAGAAAGGGCAGAGCAGCAATTTTACAGACTCATCTCTTTTTGCTTTTCCTTCCTTAAGTCCCCTGGCACCTTCTTTTATTCACAACATCATATCATCTGGCTTTAACTGCACTGATTCTACATGATGCACTCCTTAGCCATCCAGCCCAGTTCCCTGCAATGGGTGCCAAGATAAAGAAATCATTGCTGTTTCTGCTAAAGCAATATTTACTGTTAGAGGTATTTACTGTGGAGTTTAAACACTCTCTCCTGTTCCTAGCCTAGATAAGAAAGTTCCCATAGACTGAAGTAAAGCAGTTTAAATAAGATGTCTAGACCAACCTGTCTATAACAGATCACGATATTTTTAAAGGTTAAGCACTGTCGAGAATTAAGCACGATATTTTTAAAGATTGAAAATACTTTCTTTTTTAAGAATGTCTCCTTTGGTTGCAGCTGAAAACAACAATACATGAGTCTAATGAGAACAACTAGTCTAACAACGTTCCCTCTGAACTGTAACTAACAACATTGCACAGAACTAGCACAGGTCTGGATTAAATACATGTAGACGTGCATCATCATAAATTAAAAACACCAAGCTTGCCCTGCTTGCTTCCACCTAACCCTTGAATTAATATTGCCATCACATTCACAAATCAGCAGCATCTGTGTGGCCTACCCGTGGGACACCTTGTTGGCATGTTCTGTTCACCAGCTTCTCAACAACCACTATGAGGCCATAGATGTCAACTAACGCGCTTGATTGCATTTGGCCAGCTGACCCTGCAGCCTCTGGGTTTGCCGTAACTTTCCTATAGGTTCTGCACTGTCTTTGAAGTCCTAAATATTTCTTTCAGAGCATTTATTTGCAGGAAAAGCATCAGGTTTTAAAACTGACAGTAGGGGTGTGTTTTCTAACCAAGGGCATGATGGTTGTCTGTGCATACTGATGGACAGGCTGTGTGTTTACCAAGATATGCTTAAAGAATCATAGTTTTCTTCGAGTCGCAAATAATTGCCATTTACTGAAGAACGTGAAGAACTGAAGAACCACAAAGGGACCGAACATGGTCTGAAGTACACTGAAGTACACAATGAAAAATCAAATTAACAGTGCTTTCAGAAGACTCTAACACCCAAATTATTACCTTTTCCAGGCCTATTGTATTATGTTTCCAGGCCCACAACGAACTGAAAGATGTGACGTAATAAAATCACTATGTGTACGTCTGGCTTCGGGGTGCAACTGGAAAGAACAGAGGGGTACCTGGCAAAAATATGTTCCACTGTTGCTAAAATTAGAGGGTTTTTATCACTGCTGTCTCACTGCAATAATCTTTGTGATAATGTGGTGAATCTTATTTTCTGGACCCAGTGTGACTTTGGACAGTTCAGATCATGCACTGCTGCTTGACAATTATAGGTCCAAGATTACAGTTCCTTGCAGAAGAGTGATGTTTAGATTGAAATGATACTCCTGGCAGATATTACTGTCTCATCATCAATGCAGCTCAAGGGATATACTGAAGATACATTAAATACGATCCAGTATGTTCTTTTGAATGCAGGGAGAGGCTTTTTCTGATGTTTAGAATTGCCTCTCAGTATAAACAGCTGTTTAAAAATTGAGAATATGAGATCCCTTCAGTAACAAGTTAACAGTGCGAGCAGCATGTTTTCATTTCAGTGATGACAGAAAGCACAATTCAGCAAAAAGGATCTTGCTTCTCCCCACTTGCTTTGAACTTGTCATTTTATTTTTGCAAGCTTTCTTCATCATCTGTAAATACTTAGCATGGCCATGGGATAGAGAATTACAATATTATATTCCCTCCAACTATGTGTCATTAAAATTATTCTGCTTTGCTTTGAAAGTCAAAGTCAGTTCATCTGCAGAGGAGTTTAGCTGCCTGTGAAGTCTGCAATCACAAGCAGGTGTGAGCCTCAGCCCTACCAAAGCCTGCAAGGGGAGTGTAATAGAGCTGCACCTGTCCTGCCAGAGATTCAGAAAGCTGGAGGCAGGACCTGAACTCTCAGAGCTAAATACTTATGACAAGACTCATTTTTACCTGTCAGTTCAGTGAAGGTCTGTGACCACCCAGCCACCTTGACAGTAAATTAGTTCCAGTATCCTTTTTAGCTGATGCTGCCTGGTGCTGGATTATTCTCTTATTCTTATAAGCCGCATAAGGACATCTGCAAGAGAAGAGCTCCTTGAGATTTCCACCTCTCACGTGAATCTGAACAGGGCCAAACATATTCTGGTCATCTTTTGTTTAAATATTTGGATTATTTAGTTTTCTTGCCTTTTTTGAGTCTATATTGGCTCTGTTGTAAGAGTCAAAATGTTCTTTTCAACATCTAATATCTTCTTTTAAAAGCTGTGACAGTACCCATCAGCAAGTGCTTTCTACTTTGGCACTTTGCTGTAATATCTATTCCAGGCTACTTCTTCCAGATCTCCCCTTGTAGACACCGTTCCTCCAGAATAGAAGAGGGTTGTGCCTTTTTCTTCTCAATTTGCTGTACTGGTGCTGGAACAAAATACTTTAACCATAAATAATTTTTCTGGAAAATCTACTCTGGCAAATTTCCAAGCACAGTGGTCCCATCAGTAGCTAATGCAGAAGCAAAATATAAGGCTCTCCAAGACTCCAGGGCATATTTTGGGTCTATAAATCAGCATCCCCTTGAAGAATCTTTGTTTAATAATTTTGTGCTAAAAATTATTGTTCTTGTACAGTTGCCATATGACTCCGTATCTGCTATGACCCACCATTCAGCAAATAGTTATGATAATTAACATGTACTGTACTAGCTTATCATTTTTCTAGACAAAAGAAAAGACACAATGAAAAACTTGTTGCAGAAACTTATATTTTTAAGCCTTCAAGAACTGTGTTACTAGAGGTCTGTGTGTGGGTGTATCTGTATTTTATAAATGCACAAAATCATAGAAATTACAACCGTGTTTGCAAGAGTCTTAAAGCAGGCTATTTACTCCAGCCAATTCCCCAGTAACTTTGGCTTTATTCCTGTGTAACTCTGCTGAACTCAATATACTTCAGCATATCTGACATCAGAATCTTGACCCAAGAGGCAGCCTACTTGGAGACAAAGAAACAAACCCATTCTCTTCTCAATTTAGGTCACACTCATTCAATGGGATTTGCTATAACAGCAACTGAATGCGTTAATCGACAAGCTTTCAATCAGCGAAAAGCTCCAAGCAATCAAATCTGTTGAAATTTTCAAGACTGCCTTACCTCTGCAAGCTCAGGTATACGATGCTTTGTCGTTTGCTGGGCTACCTCCAAATGAGAGAAATTTGTCATATGAAGTCTGACAGAAATGCGCCAGACCTGCACTCTTTGGTGCAAATCAGCGCCCTTCACGCGGAACAGGATGCAGAACTGCTGCTGGTTGTTCATTTGGCTGCTGGGGTCTCCATCGGCGGTGGTTTGTTAGTACATGAAAGATCAGGTTCTAAATCAAATGGCAGTAAAACAGATGTTACTGATTAAACTCCATTTCCGTCACTCCGGAAGAAACACAGTAACTAAACTCCCCTCTAAGAAATTAATCCATTTAATCTTTTTTTTTTTATTTACTGCATGACAGTTTCCAAATATTCAGGAAGTAGTGAAGGGAAGAAATGCTTCCTTTTAGAACAAGTTGAAGATATTCACTAAAAAATGATTTTGCCGGGAGAAGGCTGTTATTTTTAAGACGCTGTGATAAAATATGGAACACAGAATCAAAATACAGAGCACTCGTCAAAAAACACGGGACAAAAAAAGCAAAATTCTGAGATGCTACAATTTCCCATATTCCCTTCTCACTGGTCTTTTGCCATTACAGCCAACATACCTTGGGTTTACTTTCCCCCAACATTTGCTTTTGTCCACATGTAACATCATTTCAGACTCAGTAGATTAAAGCTATTCTCATCACAGATGCTTTAATTGCTGGTGCAGATCCCTGATTTTAAATCCCTGATTGCACTGTAGGTCTATCTTATAAACAACACAGTCCCATCTACCGTTCAGATATGCTCTAAATGCAAACTGCTGCTTTCCTACCAGATGTTTTCTTCGGTTCTAGAGCCATCTTTCAAAGGCTCTGGATAGATTCATTTTTCTTAACTCCCTCCAAACACACTGTTTAAGGTTTACGACGAGCCTGTAACAGCAGCGGGGAATGGACTTTAAAGAACTGTGCCTCAGCAGTTCGTGTTGCTGCCCACAGCTCCAGCCCCAGCTGCCCTCCCGAAGCTGACTGTCCTCCCACAACGCCGGCCTCTCCGCAGCGAAACCGTACCGTCAGGTGTTTCCATCCCATTCCATTTACACACTGGATATAAGAAGGCAGATCTACTGGGGTGGGTTAATCCCTTCTAGTGGGTGTCCTGACCCCTTTCAGCTGAAAAACAGCTAATGCCTACTTTGTAGTTTTTCTCATGTATTTTAGTATTCTGCAGTACACAGACTTGCTTACTTAAATGTGTCTAATTTCTGGTATTAAGGAAGATACGCACCTCCTCATTTGCTTTAAACAAACATCTCCCCCAGTTTATATAGTACTGTTAATCTGATAACAGTTAACATACATAATGATATCATAGACATCAATGATATCATAGCATACATATACATATAACACCCTTCAAAAGATAACAGCGAACCGTCTTAACATCGTCAATAACATTTTGGATTTTCTCACCTGGGCAGTAGTTTGAGATTTCATAAAAAAAATCTTGACTACAGCATTCATATTTTAGGCAAAATAAGACAACTGTGGGTTTGCTTTGTGTTTTCTGATGTTACTCAAAGCAAACAGATGCTTTGCCCTTTAGCCAGTGCACTCAAATCCTTAAACTATTTCAGGTTTATATTCAATTAGCAGATCATGCTTTTGTATCTAAAACACTGATCTGTCTACTCTTGGAAAGAAGAAGAATCTGCCAGGATCATTTTTGCAATAGATTTTTTTTTCCTTTCAGACAGTTTCAAATAACGTGGCCCTTCCATGACTCGAGACAGTTTTTTTTTCCCAGCCCAACACAATTAGATTAAAAATGTATTTTTTTATCTGCTCACAATGGCACTAACATTTGTTAGTGTCTGTGATGCACAAGCTGCAAACCTCCTGTTTTGCTTATAGCAGAACTGTGCCAGTATTCTGCTTGGGAAGGTCTCCAGACAGCTGAAGTTTACGCTTGTTGTCCCAGTAACAGAACGACTCCGACTAGTCACCAAGACCTCGGTCCAGCTCTCAGCCCGTTGCAAAGCAGCAGTGTCAGATTGCTGACTCATGCAGCTAGGGTAGGCAAAAACGTCTCCACAAAGGCACCCTTCCAAAGGAATCGATACACTCTGTCAGCTGAGGCAGGCAGGACGCTTACTTTGACCTGCTAAGAAATCTTTGTGCATTCACCTCTTTCCCAAGATTATTATATCCAGTATCATAAATTACATTATCATTTAGCTGTGGGCTGATATACTTGTTTCTTTCCAATGCTGTTCTGAGCCTCTGTGACGATCTCTGTTTCCTCTTTTAGGTTTCTAGCTAAATCCCTGTAGTATTACATTCACCTTGTGTTCAGGAACACACCTGAAGCGCTGAGAAGCTGTCAAAATGTACTCTGCTGCAACGGACAGTCCAAAAGGCCACAGGCTTGTATTCTGCCTGTTTCTTTAAATTAGTAGAGAAAAGTACTAAGCTGTTGGAAAAATATCTGACATAGAATCATAGAAAGTTTTGGGTTGGAAGGGACCCCTAGAGGTCATCTAGTCCAACCCCAACATAGTTATCTTTCAAATTATATTTTTTAAAGAAATGAAAATATTCCCTCTCTTATTTATTTAATTATTCTGAGTCAGCTCACACAACGCAGCCCTCTGGATGTGTTTGTTCTCTCCTACAACAAAGTGCCTTTTATTGTTTCTCTGTATTCCTCCCCAGAATGATAACTCTCCAACTATGGACAGAGGAGTGCTCGGCTCTGCTTACAGCTTTCTTCATGTTACCTGCAGAACGGGTACTTCACAAATCTTGCTGGCACACGGCTGACCACACATTAAAAGCATATTGGAGAGGATTTGTATTCTCAGTCATGAAACCCCCCCGATGGTCCTTATACTCTAAATTGATATAAATAAAAATAAGGGGTTCTTTCCACCTTCGACGATATATGATGAGATTATCGGTCACACTGTTCTCAGACGTTAGGTAGTTGTATGCTGAAGCCATGCACAATACTGACAGTGGAGCGAGGATGGCTCGTCTACCAAAATGAAAACCCAGAAGAATTTGACACTTGGTTTTTTTCAACCCATAGTATAGATAATTATTTTTTGTGAATTTATATGTGCGAAGTAAAGAAAGTAAAAACTGGAAAAAAACCACATTTACCCACAGACATCTCCAAAGCTAGATTTCCTCTTAAGAAAGGTACTTCTGCTGCCTGTGATGTATTTTTGTGAATTTACTCTTATCTGGCTGTTTTCCTTCTCACTGACAGAAAGAGAGTGTGAACTTTGAACAGTGACGGTGAATTGCTCTGCATGTTCTCCAGTTTTTATCGCTATTTCTGTTCCTTAAAATGTATTAACGACAAGCTTTAGAGGACCCGTCACAATTTTAGCAATCCAAATTCAATATTTGACAAAAAGCAACAGCAGCCCTGGGGACAATACAGTCCCCAAGCTAGAGATTTTCTGATTGCTTGCATCAAGACGATCAGGAACAAAGGGTACAAGGCCCAGGGGCTGGAGGACTTTCCTCCAAACAGATGACTGAGCTACTTTGCCTGGAAACAGCATCACTACCTACAGCAGAATGATATATTTTAGGTGCTCTTAGAATTTTTCATTCTTTCCCCTGCGTCCCCCATGACAGATAAATCTTCTAGGGTGAATCATGCGGCATGTAACATAATGAGTTATTAGAGACAAGAAGCTGCAAATAAATGTTTTTGTTACATTGAGTTTGTATGCATTTTACTGGAAGAGTTAGAAAAAGGAGTGTTTGATAGTTGAATTAGTGTGCTTCCTTACTGAAGTCACTTCCTGATCAGCAGCCAAACTAATTTTCTAGAACAAATAAGTGAGAGAGCTTGAATAACCCAGTCATCTTGGCTAGTCACAATTGGTGCAGTATTATTCTGGCTAAGACAACCTATGTTATTACTTTACTCCTAAACAATATGTACTAGCCAACTAAAACCATTATGATTTTATTGTAGCATTCAAATTTCTGCATTCAAAGAGCTAAAACCATTTACAGCAAGCCACTGTCAAAGATATTAACACTACACCTTCAACCAGCTGAAGTCCTGCTCAGGTTTAGCAGGTAATAAATTGTTTTTTCATAAAATATGTTTCAAATACATAATTACCAAAAAAGCCCCTCCCCAAAACCACAATTTCCATCTGAAACTCACAATGAAATAAGCAGGAGACTATTCCCACAGAATTTAAAAATCAGGTTAAATGATGATATGTGCAGAATGTAAGACTTAGTATGCTGAATATGTTTGTAGGACTTTTTAATATACCTGAAATCAAAGAGAACATGCAAACCCCAAACATCTCAAAAAGCTTTCTGAAAGTTCTATTAAAGCCATTCCTGATGTTTTATTGGCAGTAGTTCCCATCCTCAATAAACGTCTTTGATGTTCTGCCATCATGTCAATGAAGCTTTGTAGTTATGCTTTGGCTTTTACAAGAAACCAAGCCAGAGGAAACAGCTTTCTTTTTTTTTCACTTTCATAGTAACTACTTTTTCAATGCTATGACCTTAATTCAGAACATTTGGTTGTCTTTTAAAAATGCTCATTGCATTTAGAGCAATTATAAGCTTGAAAACCTTCTCAAAAGTTGTGCTGACTAGAAAGCATTTGGTTTCTGCGTATTAGAGTGCTTAGCTACACAAATAGGATTGCTAATCAATCTAATGCTTAAAAGCTATCAATCCTTTATGGGAATACTCTTAAATTAGTTAAACTGTGCTACTGGAGATGATAGACCCTCAAGTGATAGTAATAAGGTTTACAGATGTTCTTTACCAAATCTACCACTCCGCCCTCTCAATCCTCTGTGGGAAGAAGTAGTTTCTACCGAGGAAAGGCATAATGGCCTTGCTAGGCGTGCCTCAGTCACTTTGGCACAAACTCTGAGCCCAGTTATGCAGCTTAAACTGCTCTAAACTTACCTTTGTTGAGCAAGCGCCCAGACTTTGTAATGAAGTGCTTAAAGAGAGCATCCACAGGAGCAGAATGCTCCACAGAGGGGCTGCAATAACAGTGATAGCTGTCCAAGCAAATGCGTGGTTGAAACAGCGCGTCATCACATTATTGCTCAGTGTATTTCACTGCTGCATTCTAAAACGTTGGAAATCCTCACTGTGTAAATGCAGGGCTTCATTAGTGAGAACACAAGTGTTACAGGAGCATGTCCACACCATCAAGCCCAGTGATCAGAATGAAGTGAAAAAAATAGAGGTCATCGGTCACCCAAGCCCTCAGTTTTATGAAGCAAGCAAATGGTAAAGTAACAGGTTTTATAAAAATAATTTCCTAGCAAACAAGTGTTTCCCTGAACTAATAAAGTGATACTCCACAAAGGAGCTGGTTCACTAGCATCAAAAGTTTTAGGCAGAAGAATATTTTTAAATCTAAAATATTCATGCTATTTGGTATATGGGACCTGATATCAAACTGTGCATGGAAACAAACACAGACTGAGTGTGGTACTGGAAACTGAACTATGAAAGAGGTGGCAGTATCCAGATTCAAATTTGTTAAGCCTTCTCCTAAAAGAGCACTTACTTCGGATGATTACTTTAAACTGGTGACAGGCAGTGCTTCCAGCTTCACCATGGGCTGCACGTTGAACAAGAAAAGTTCTGTAGTGGAAGCAGGAGGCATTGGATGTACAAGCATCTCCAGTGTCGGCACTAATTTCAGGTGATTCCCAGCTGACTTGTACTGGATGTGTCTCGGTGGTTATGGTGACAGCCTGTGGACAATTTGTAGTGGTTGGAGGAACAGTGTCAGTGGAGTTTGAGAGAGATACTATGAACATATTAGAACGCTGCAAAATAATAAAGCGTGCTTCAGAAAGCATAAGGTAATGAACAAAACCGTTGATAGAGTTCATGTATGAATCTCTGTAGAAAATATTTCTTACCTAACTAGATTTGAAAGGGGTAACGATTTCACTGCGTATGAAATGGTGTGGCATTGCCAGTTATGAATCAGGATGTGAAAAACCTAACAGTGAATACCAACAACCTGCACTAATGGCGTCCAAGATGTACAGGGAATTCTAGAACATCAAAAATGAAAATATTCTGCCATCAAGTTCACTCTTCAAAGTAGAGAAGCACTTAACATTACTGCACAGCAAAATTATCATTCTTCAATACATTGCTTTCTCGCCTAAATTTTAGACCACAGTAAGACACCTTCGCAAACCCTATGAATTTAATTGATTTAGACTTCAAAGTAGATTTAGAGATAAAAAGTGCAGACTCTTAATTTCAAATTCTAAATGATTTTGCAGTTCAGTTGGAAGTACAGGGCGTAAATTTCTGTTTATAGAATGCAATTGAACCTATGACATCATTAATAGCCTAGCATACCGCTCTGTCACTCTGTTTACCGTAGTTAAGAAAAAGGAACCAACCCAACAACTATACAAACACTCAATGGCAATTTTCAAAATGACACTTAGCTACTGCATCTGCAGTCACTCTGTGACTATTTCTAGAGATTTATTATAGACGTGTGCCTGAATGAAACAATAATTGCAAGGTAATACTGTGCAATAAGTAATAATTACTGAGCATTTCTTCTATTTTCTCCTCCCTCCTTTCCTTTCCTCTCTTGCTTCCTAGGGCAAAAGTTCACAAACACCGGACTGTCCCATCTGCCTGCAAGCTGACTGTTACCACTCAGGCTCTCAGCAACTTCAGTTTACAAATATTTGGCTGCAGTGAGAGATGATGTGCTTTTTGTTGTTAGGATTTTTTTCACCCAGAATGAACTCTCACACTAAACTGTTATTAACTCCACCTTAATAGTGATAATCAGTGCTTAAATGAGTAGTTTATTATTTAATATCACCATTTATTTTAATTCTGTAACATTCAAAACTCTGTAAAGGATCAGGACTAGATGCTGTAGGAATCTGGAGAGACACTGCCTTTACAGTTTTATCAGAAAACAAACAAGGAAATTTAAAAAAAACAGCAAACCAAACTGAAAAAAAAAATCAGGAAAATCAGAAAATTCTAGCCAATAATAAGGTAACAAATTTTTGTTACTGTATTCAAGTTAATAGTAATTAGTTGATAATGTGCTTTAGTGGAAAAGCCTGTAGGTATGTTAGCCCAATATATTGAAAAACAGCGTCCTTCGAGAGGTTAGGAAGAAAGAAGTGAGAAGCAGGATACTGCCTGACTGGCGGGCATAGTAAATGATCTTACTGGCAATATTCTGCACAAATTGCGCCAGGGTGGGTAGGGCAGCCAGAGTAATCAGTGCCTCGCCAACCCCACGACACCAACAGAGCAGTACAAAGGAAGAGCACTGTGTGAGGGTGAGTTACTTGAACTAGAGTGTCGTAAAAGAGTGATCTCAGAATGGTAAACACTCAATTACTGAATTTTAAGATGGGACATGTTAATATGAGGATATTTAAGAACACATAATGGTCTTTTCTTCCATATTTAGTGGAAACATCATTTGGTGCAGGAATTATCACAGTGTTTATAAACACCAGGATATGAATCACACCAAAATAGCTTCTTCAGTATACAATGTCACTGCAAAAATAGGTTGCTTTGAAATGCTCAGGAAAGTGTCGTTAAAAGCTTTGGATCAAACTTACTGATCAGGTGATCTTACCAACTGACAGGTTGCAAAAGGCCACAGTTTGCGCCTTTGCATCAACCCTGTTATATTTGTGTGTTAATTCCAAAGGATTTGAATCTAAATATATGTAGTGCTCAACATGTCAGAAGAGATCCAAAATAAGCGTGGAATATTTCTGTCAAAGAATGACAAAGTACCATACACATAGTTCTGAGCATCAGTTTCAAAACTGCATCCCTTGTTGTAACCTTGCTGTGGATAGAATTACTGAACATTCACAGACTTTATGAGAAACTCATCAAGTTATCCAATGTAAAAATATAGCTTTACATGCCATATAAAACTCACTGCCCATTTTTTGACAAAAGGCAGTAGAGTTTGCTAAATGGACTTTTTAGCAACTGAACTCCAGATTTTTAAAGGTCGAGTATTTTAGATTAATTTTTCCCAAGACACATGCCTAATTGAACAAAAGTCAAAGTGAATTTTCATTTGCTATCCTACTTAAAGAGGAAAATATAATTTTATTGTGATATCATTTATGTCTTTGAAAATTAAACCTGGAACATTTTGATATGGTAATACAATTCTGTTCTTTCGGCCAGTACCTGCATTTCAGAAAGCATCAAACCCAAGCTTTTTTGCCATTTATTGAGGGCATCTGAGATTGATCTTCCATCATCTGCCAATTCCCAAGTCATTCTTTGGAATACATTCAGAAATGCACTTGATGTCAAATACTAAGCCAACTGGAAGCTAGCTGTAGGAAAAAAGAGAAGACAGGAAGGCTGTGAGAAAACCATGATTTCTAAACTATCATTTCACTGTTTTCTTTAAAAGCAGAATTGTGGTATTAATAACACGCACCTCTCAAACTTTCCAAGTTAACTTTAGGACTCATGTCTCTTTGTCAAAAGCATTTTAATTTTTTTTTTTCAAACTCTGTCTGTTTGCTGAAGAAGAAATTTTTAATGCCTCAAGATTATTTTCCCAGGAACCAGATGATACTTATGTTTTTAGAAATTCAAAATTGTCCAACATATCAGTCTCAGGAAAAAGAGATTCTTTTCCCTGATTCTTCTGAGTATTGTCCTGCTTTAATTAAGCAATAAATTCCCCAGATCAAATATATTTTTTTCTGATAACAATCAAAGAAGAATTTATAATCTTAGTTGATAAGTGATCCAATGAATAAAAAATAAGTACAAGAAAAAGAACAGAGGTACAAAAAAGAATTACAGGACCTCATACACTGTTACCAAGGCATGTCATATATTAATATATGTGTTAATTTACTGTTTAATTAGTTACCGGTAGCTGATGAAAATGGCTTCAAATCCTGGAAGGAAGAAAAAATGGGGCTTGTTTGGAACAATCCGCAACGGTAAACAAGAGATTGCAGTTAAAGATGATCTCATGCTTTGATAGTGGAGATGGGAGCTGTGCTCTGAAATACACAAAAAAAAAAATGTACAATGGGTTATTTCTTGTATCGCTCTGTTTATGTTACCCATTTTCAGCCATACTGACACACCAGAACGAGAAAGTTGTTAACAACATCATCTCCAAAAATCTGAGACTTAATCATTGATTATGGTTTTAAATGATAAGCACAACTGTTTCCTCTGAATCATTCATCAAAAAGATTGGGAATTCTATAAGGAAGGAAAATCGCATCAGTTCAAATTCTGTCATTTTTAACCTTTTACCAAAAAAGTCATTTACATTCCTCTTTATTTTGCCATATTATGAGATCATTTCCAAAGCTTAAAATAACTTGGCAGTTCCACAAACACTTTTCTGTTTTCTTAACATTTCCTTGTTTACTTATTACATGAATTAGGTTTTTGAACAGTGGTTTCCCAACAAATTAGTAAAAGCTTGCAATGTTCTTTAAAGGGAAGGTAAGAGAGCCCCCTAGTCACACGTAGTGTGTGCCGAGGTGCTCGATTTTTAGAACTCTTTATTGGGCACATGCTTAAACATGATTAATCCTATTGACTCCAGCAACAAAACTATTTGCTAAAGTAATTGCTCACTAGTGTGGAAAAGATTATAAAATTTGGTCCCAAATGCTGAAGATCAAAAAAATGTAAACTACTACTAGGATAACAGTAAAAGCTGAAATTCAATCAAATTAAGGCTCATCTGTCTTCTTATTTACATAGTTATCAAAAATGCATATTTATGAAAATTGTTTTTTTAAAAAAATACAAATGTACTCCGTTACTTCAATTCTTCTTTTTCCTTACTCTTTAATTTCCTATTCATTTCCATTTTTAAACCTTTTCTCTACAATCCTGATGTTTACAACAGCTGTTACAAGAGATTCATAATAAAACTTTGGTAAATCAACTCCAATACATGAAAGCTTCTCCCTGATGCAGTCTCTGACTATCTCTGGTCACAGATGACCCAACTTCTTTAGCAACAAACCCCTGCTTCTTTCTGCTATAATCGATAATACCTGGATTAAATCCCAAGGTATTTTTCCACTTGTAAGAAATACGCAGAGCTCTCCAAATATTATTCCTTGAGTAAGGGTAAATTTTTCCTGTTGAAACTGTTCCACTTTGCAAAAATCATGAAAAGTTTCCATAAATGTATGAATACTTCTATTTCATAATGGAAGAGAGAGCAGATCCTAGATCTCCATAAACATGTTGTAAGCTGCTCCATGTACTTTAGTTAATACACTTCACCTCTCTGCTCGGTGTAAGATGTTTTGAGAGTGACAAGGTTTTATAACGCCATCTCTCAGAACAGCCAAGACTTACTGGTTGGGCTTCGATTTATAAAACTAGAAACAGGAGCGCTTGGAAGCTAGGGCATAATTTATGGAAATCACCAACAGCTTTACAGCTGGCTTGGGGCAGTGTAACTCTATTGCAGCTATCAATTTTATTTATTGAATTTAAAATATTAATTTAATTAAATAATTTATTTACATCAGATTAAGAACTTAATCATAAAACATATGGATAAAAACACCAATGTACTGCAATTTAATCTTTGTCAGTATTTCAGTCTTTTTCAGTAGCATTTACCTGGCTGTTTTGATTTCTTCAGTTCTTTTACAGCAGCAGCTCAATGTCCCTGTGGATGAGTTGTGTATATCCCAGGAGACTTCTTCACATCATCTTTAAGAAAAGTTAAAATTTTAAAATTACTGCTAAACCATAGGAATTCATATGCTGCTGAAAATAAAAGAATTTAGAAAAAGAAAGAAAAAAAGAAATAAAAAAAGTCAAAGGTGACTCCTCCTGCTCATGTTAGGTAATAATATATATGTAAGAGTTGAATATAACTTGGAAAAACAGATGAGAACCCTGAAGTTTTGGTCACCACTGCAACAAAAACAGTACTTAAAGAAATGAATATAGAATCTATGAGGTCTCTTATTACCACTCTAAAAACTTGAAAGAACAATAGGAATATTTTAACTACTCTGATTTTTTAAATGTATCACAAGTAATTTTAAGTATCATAATTTAGAGGTTCTCTCTCTGGTGCGGTGGAAAGGCCTGGTTTTTTAAATGGGCTTAGGACATACTTTCAGAATTTCATAATTCTTTGTGGCAGATACTGATTGTTGATGCTTGTACTATATTCAGCACAGCACAGTCACAAATCAGCTGAGGACTATGTGTGCAACCATAATGGAAATGTAAAATAATAATAAGATTTCAAACTGGATACACTACAAAGAAGGCATGCAGGGTAATCAGTCAATTGTTATAATATCAGCTTCAGTAAAAACATGGTTTTGGCATCTACCAGAATGGACTGTGGTTAAAACCTGATTGAATAGTGAAAAGGAAAAAAATCCCACCTACCATTTCATCAGCATTAGCAATCATCTCTCGAGAGATTTCAAACTCAGTGGCGACACCAGAAATTCTTCTGGAATTCAGCACATTTGTACAGCTCCTTGGAAATGTCTAAAACATTTTAGCTGTATTTTTAAATTAAATCTCAGACTGAGACAGACATCCAAAAAAAAAGAAAATAAATCCCCAAAATCAGAGTTTTACAAAGTTATAAGCAGTAGAAAATTCAATTGTATAAGACGAGCTATCAGGAAACTTTAATATGACGAGTGGTTATATCTACCCTTCCTACACTGCAAATTTATCTATGTTTCTATCTTGCAATGAAACCACATATGCACTATTTGTAACAAATTAATTTTCGTAAGACTTAATTAGACGCAAAAAAAACTATAGTAGAAAGTGTATTTTTAACACAGCAAACAAATAAAGCAGCTAGACTGGAGCCATCAGTTGAGTGAAAAAGAAAAAAAAATGCAAAGGAGCTGTAAAAACTTGCAGTAATTTTGTCTACTCAAGAGAATAATAGTCAAGGCATGACTTGAAAAAAAAAGTATATCTGTAAAGGTCTCTATTCATTTTTATCATTTTCAGGTCCTATAAATAAACACAAGGGTTTAGTGAATAATCCTAAACAATGAAAATACCTATTATTGAACCATAGAGAAAGCCTCTTTGAGAACAAGCTGGTCAGACAGGGGATAAATTTGACTTACATAGCAACTTCATCAAAATTCAACTCCTGCAAATAGGTTTCTAATACAGTCTAATTTCTATATAGTCTGCATGGATGAGGGAGGGTTCCTAACCAGTAGCTCTCTAGCTAATACCATTAGGAAGCCCACAGAGAGTGCTTTGCAAACTAGCCTTTACCCCTGTCCTTCAGAGAAATATCTCACATCCTCCCTCTACAGTGCATGAGGACAAACTGGCCAGCACCTCAAGGACTCAGCTTTGACAACTCGATTGTCTTCTCCTTCCTGTTAGCTGGTTGAGAACCTTGTTCCACATCTGGTTTTTCGCTGATTCCACCACCAAGCATCCAGCTAAACACTGGGTGAAACTTCTGTTGTTACAGGATGACCGCTCCTCTCTCAATGCCAGCCAACATCACAAGCGATGGCCAGAAGCATGCTTTAAGTAAGTAGATTGCTTCATTGCAGTAACATTAAATAACACACAAAAATCTCTCTATCGTTGCAGTCATATTTAAAATCCATTGATACCGTTCAAAGTTGTACCCACTTGCATATGCACATACAATATTCATTCGGTGGTGGTTGACTGAGAACAGTTGATGAATCAGATTCCTAAGAAAAAACAGAACATTCAAAAACGGATTTAGGAATAGATGGCAGTGATATGAGCTTCCTTACCATACCCACAGTATGTTGAAAAATCAGTTTGCCACCTGTAGTCTTGCTATGCTAGACATTAAGCTAATGCCTGACTTATTCAGTGTTACTTGCTTTGATTTGGGATTTTCTTCTTAAAGACACAAAGAACTATGCAATTAAGAATGTAACTGCAATACAATATTTAACATTGAATTCTTTGTATTAGACAATTATACAAAGCTTAGCTAGAAGTCACGTTTGCTGAAATTCAGTTGTTTAACACCAAGTAAACTGTAAACTGAACTCTTTTTCCTGTCTTATTACAAGAACAGGCTACAAATGTTTGGGGTTGTTTGTTTTTAAAACAAAAAAATTCCAGATTTCTTCTGATTTTAAACACTCTGAAAGACATCATTACATTGCTGATTTTGACACTCAGAGGTAGAAATCCATTATCAGATATTACTTGTTCACATCACTTATAATAGTGCTCCTTCTGCTAAAATGTTTTGAAATTAATATTTCAAAATCAAAGGGATTTAATGCCGTCTCTACAACATTGACATAAAATGCCACAAAACCAAAACCAGGTAAGTTCAGCTTCCGTATTGGTAGAAATTCTAATCTTAGGTTCATAATGCCTTAAAGCAAACTCCAGTAAGGGAGCAGACAGGTTTTTTTGGTTTCATATTGAAGCCTGAGAACTTCTCTACATCTAAAAGTTTTTACATGATAATGGGGAAAATAATTATTTCAACAGAAACTGCTTTGCAATGCTGGGTCGCTCAGACGTAACCATTAAGAGGGGAATTAGAGGTAACTGCAAGCAAGCTCAGGAATGAACCCAGGGAGAACTATCCAAATGAATGAGAAGAGAGATAACCCTTTGCACCAAGCTAATTTTTGGATGGCAGGTGTCCTGAAAACAAATATGGAAAGTTCACAAACTCAGCAGTAGCAGAAAGAAGGATTTTTCCCTTTTGATATAATGTCCTTGAAAGGATATATTAGCTTCATACATCTTATAGTCTGCCCAGTGTTCTTCCCAGTGAATTACTATTATCTCACGTTTTTACTATTACAGCTCTCCAGAACTTCGCTACGCTTAGTGCTGTGCAAGGACAAAACAAAAGGAGAGCCCCTGCCCCAGAAGGTTTAGTTACCATGCAGATGGAGTCTCTGCTGGAAGTCAGTAGACCTTTGGAAAATAAATCTAGAATCCTTCAAAACCAGGTTCATATTCCTCCTTTAAAGAACAGTGAGTGTTTCCCTTTCCTTCCCACCTGCCCCCCGGTGCCACCCCGACACTCTCAGAATTAAAGCAATGCCTCACCACTGGACATCAGCAGTTATTGCTGTGAAACATCTCTCTGAAAATTCATATCTGTCCTGCTTTTAACAATTTATAGCTGTGCTACTTCATGTGGAATAACCATACACACTGCTTCTAAATTAGGAACTTTTTCAATTATCTTATTGCTATCTGCAAGTTGCTTTTAAATTAATGAGAACGGCATTCATTAAAGACAGCTTAAGGACGTGCCTGGGAATATGTAGTGTGCAAGCCCCAACTTTTATCATAGTTATTGTACTGAGTAAAGAAGGCCCCACTTAAACCCCCATCTGCATGTATCTTACAGCCCACCTTTCTATATGCTTTCTATGGAATTAGGTAATAAACTACTTCTCTCCTGGGAGTGCCAGTGTGCTCTAAACATGATTTAGTTTAATTTTTAATTTTAGGTAATTTTTTTGTTTCTGCTGTGGGCATACCTTCCTTAAGGTCAGTTGAAAGAGACAACATGCCAGGCAGGTTTTTCCAGGTTTTGGATCTCTCTGGCTAAAATCCACCCAGTTCAGCCTCCAGCAGGGCTGGAACTCTAATTCTAATTCATCACTGAAAAATTTATTTTATGAGGTAAAATGTACTAACATTTCCTTAGGACATATATTGCTACATCAGCAGGGCTGGTGTTAAAGGATGAGTTTTCTGCAGTACACACTGAACAATACTAATTCCGAAAAAATGGACTTTTGCATCTGTATTCTAAACCATACTAGAGGTGACAGATATATTTTCACCCCTTCAGAGTTCGACCGTGTGTTTCAGGGGTAAATGTTAACAAGGGCTGCATGGTGAAGAACATCCTGTGCAGCATTTTCTGGTACTTATTCGCCGAAAAATAAACATCAGTGTCTTCTGACATGATACAGTCACTTCGATTAGGAAGAAGCACCATTGCAGCAGTGACAGGTTGAGCCCATAAATAATGTATCATTAATGAGTTAAAACATTCATTCTTAATTAAGACCTTTATTATGGTAAAACACAATTAATTAAGCAAAATGTACAGTGTATATTTAATCAAATCCAGGCTGTTAAACAGGTAGCCCCCACACTGCTCGAGGAGGAGAGAGGGGCAATCTGTTTTAATGCCATGCCTGGGGAGTCAGGAAGTTTGGATTCTATTCCCAGCTCAGACCTAAACCCTTAGGCAACTCACTTCATTGTTCTGCTCTTCATCCCACATTACTAAATGAGATAATAACATTTCTCTTATTATTTGGTGTCTCTGAAACACAAACTCTTCATGGCAGAGGCACTTTCTTACTATATATGCCTAGCTCCCTTATGGCTTGGATTTTGTTTGGGTTTTCTAAGTGACTGCGTGTTTCACTAATAACAGTGGAAATATTCATCACAGTATACATTTTTTATGGCTAAAAACTACAATATATAAAGTTCCTCAGTCCTTATTGAACCCCCTAATTAAGAAAGAAGTAGAGAGCCATGTAAGAGGTAAGCAAAGAAAAAGACAACAATTCAAAATTGAAGGAAAATGACACTTTCAAAGGACCCATCAAAATGAATCGCTGCCAGCTGCAACTTCGCAATTAGAATCATCAAAGAGGAGGGGAGTAAATCATGGTAAATTATATTCTGGTTGTTCAGAACAATAAGAAAACAGAGACTTACTTCTAAATGAATGTTTTTAAAAAGTTTAAATAAACTTCAATTTTTTTTTCCAAGTTCTGCACCTGCTTACCCTTTGTTTCTTAGTTTGTTTTAGTTCTTTAGTTGTTTTTTCCTATTCGGCAGTGAGTTTTGCTTTTCCTAACAATAGTTCTCATTCAGGCACTCCCTTTTATCCCTTCATGTTTACATACATTACAAACAAACATAGAGTCAAATTCACTCAAGAACACGTTCTCAGAATTGTCTTCATTATTCAGTTGTCTTCAGAGCATGTCTACTTTTGCTTCATTTGAACCCTAGACCCTGCCTACACTGAGAACGTGTGAAGGATTATAGACCCCTCAGACTTATTACAGATGCATGAGAATTTTGCTTGCTGTTAACATATTTCCATTACTGATCCTGTCAGTAGCTTTAAGAAACATTAGCATGAGCAGATTAAAAATATTAGTGTCGTCTGGGGCTAACATTCCTAATGGGCAATCTCATTAAAATTAATGGAAGTTCCAATTAACATCTTTCATTAAATCCTTGTTCAGGGGATGAAGAGAGGTGTAAACAACAGCTTTTCTTACAGTTGACATAGTATTCACAACAAAAGCCAAAGCAGTGGAGCGTTACCTAATATTTTCTCTGGGCCAGATATTCCCAGTAAGGACCAGCTTTTCAGGAGTTCAGTATGAATCCACTTCTACCTCGGAAGCACTGTGGCTTTCAGGCAGGAAACATGGCTCGTGTTGGTCCCTCTGCATTGACAGAATATTGACTCTGTTTTCTTAGACTGCAAGGGCATGTGGGCAAGAGCTTTTCTTTCATGCTGACACAGAGCCAAAGAAAATAGGGTCAACTCTCATTCACAACAGGTCTTCTCAGGTTGCAGTTAGGCTGACCTTCATTCACATCTTGCTTGCTCTGCTCTCCTACCCATCCAGCTGCTTTCTTGCCTGCACCTCCTTGCTGTGCAAGGTTCCTGCATCCCAGGGCACAAGCTTCCTCTCTTTAGAAACTAAACCTTAGAGTGGGGGAGGATTGACTTATGCCCTCCCCTGCAAATTTAAGTACTGCCAATGCGACTTCATTACCATGCATAAAAATCAAATAGAAAATGATGCGAGATCAGCATGTAAAATTGCAAGACAAGGCCCAGCTACCACTGCTAGAAACTGTTTTTAAACATATGCATAATAAATTTTGTCAAATATGGATCTAGGAGAACTTTTCTTTTGCCTACAAAGCAGTGTTTCCTAACAGGATACTATGTTTATACTTTACTACCCCTGCCCTTCCATAGGATTCGTAATGATAGCTTACTGTATAGTCCCCCCTCCCACTGTGAAAATTCAATGACAAAGGAGAAAATGACACAAGCTGAAACCAGCCACCTCAAAACCAAACATGACTGTTGCACTAAGGTTATTGCAGTTTTCTGCAGCAATAAAATCACTGGTTCCTCTTCCAAAACTTAGATAAGAAACACACAAACACAAAAAATATAAAGAGAGTAACATAAACACTGCAGAAGAAAGCTATATTTCTGCGGAAAAAAAATATTAATTCTATATAAAGCAATGAAGAATTTGAAACTAGCACATTTTTTAATGAAAGGATGTATCTCAGCATAGCTTGGGTGAACTCTAATAGAGATTTCAAATTTAATGTCATTTTTAGCCAGGGCTAGTCTGCTCTAGTACATCTTCAGAGTGAGGAAATGGAGGCATAAAAAGGTGGAACTGTTCTCCTAACAGATTAAATTCTGCGCCTACAGTTAGAAAGAAGATTCATGTCACTCTCCAACTTTTGGACTGCCATTTCACCTGTCCCACAATTAGGTAAATAAAGAGGAAAAGTTGCCATATTTGAAAAAAAGCATACAATATTTTTAAAATCAAAGAAATAAAGGTGAAGTTATCAATGAAACTTGGTCTGTTTTACTTAGGAAGTTTCAGGCAATATGCAAAGGTTGGTTTAGTGTGTAGCATCACTCAGACACTTCAGACAATTACCATTACTGACATTTCATTGCAATTCCAATTTAGAAGAGTAAATTCGTACCCATCATAGGCAAGTGCAGCTTTTTTTCCTTTTTCTTCTTTTTGGCGATATTATTTGAATTTAAACCTAGATTATAAATTCAAATGAATTTTCTCAGCTGTCCTAATGAAGGGAAAGCTGCTAATTATCAACATATATGATTTTTTTCAGTGGAAAATAACAGTATCTTAATTTAAAACAAGTTATGTTATTTTTAAGGCTGTAAAACATGTTAAACATTTAATTCACTGACAGTGAAACAACACAATACAAAATTATGAATGAAACAGAATTCCCTTTGGTTTAGTCATAAATCAGTCTAAATCTGCTTCCTCTAAAAGTTGTAATTTTTTTTAATTAATATCAGGAAATGTCACTAAAATAGCAGTATTTTCACAAGAGAAAAAAAAGTGTCAAATACGGCTATATTTTCACATACTTTTCTACCAGAAATATGTTTGGTTAGCAATGTTTTTTCATAATCTTTAATATCCACAATGCCTCTAACACTGAAATGACACAAAGACTCATATGAAGTTCTAATAAACCTATGAAAAATCTACATTGCTCATATGTAACTTATAACAAAGGAAAAAAGAGATTTTTCTGAAACAAGAGTTCAAAGTAATTCTCTGTGAATCAATGGAGTTTCATGGGGGAAAAAATTCTTCCCTTGATTTTAGCACAAGATCTGTACCTACTGTGGACAATCTCAAAAATTATTTTTTGACAATAATTTATGCTAAAAGTACTAGCGCTATGGAAAACCATGCTTCTTTTTATGTATGAATTAGAGAAACGATAAAAAGCATTTTAAAAAGGGCAAGTTACATATAGGGTGGTGGAGAAAGAAAGAGAGCATGGAGCAGGGTGCAGAAGCACCTTGCTTGAGAAATTACTCGAAGAATAAGCTTTGGTTAGAGGAATTCAGTATATTTAAAACTCATATATGTCCTGAATCAAATACGGTTGAGCTGAGCAAGATTTTAAGTCCAGATGTAATAAAAAATCCTAGAAACAGAGGAATACAAAATCCCAGAAAGTGACTATGAAAAATCCTGATGGTATGCAATCCAGTAAACACAGGGAATTGTTCATACCACTGAAAGAACGCTGTATAACTGAAACTGCAGGAAAGGAACTGGCACAAGAGGGAAATAAATCAAAGGCTAGACAAAACCTTCACATAAAGAAAAAAGAAATGAATCTAGAAGCTGTCAAGGAACTTGGAGGGCATAATGTACTGAATGAGGCAATGCCACAAGGAAACAAATGTGGAAAGAGATAAGAAAAGTGATGAGTACGCAATAGGAAAAGCGTCAAAGAATGACATAACTGATGAAGTAAAACATGAAAATACGGGCAATAGGATAAGACATATGCCACTTGTGAGATCATCAGTGAATGCTACAGATACTTTGTATATCGATGATGAACCTGCCAAAACAAAAGCTTTGCAACCGAGTGTTAGTCACGTACATTTTGTCAGTTTGACAAACTAGCTGAGAAATGGTGTTCCTCAACTACATGACAACTGTGAGATCTTAATGGAAGTCTCCGCATTCTGAATAAATGAATAAGTTAATTAGAATCAGAAATACAATGGAGGAGAGAAATTTTAGGATCTGATTCGGGATGAAGTAGTGATATGAATGTATTACAAAGCCGGGAACAAAACAAATAATGATCAAGAACGTTACAGCTGTTTTGCCATTTAAAAAATCATATTTAACAGGATATGAAAGGATTGTGGTGGGAGGAGAAAGAGGAAGCAGAGGAATCTGTTCAAGGCGTCATTTAAGAGCAAAGTCTTGCATTGTCCTGAATTGTATCTACCCCTAGAATAAAATACCCATCATACAACATCTTTGTCTTTTTGGGACTGTATGGTTACTTGGAAGGAAAGTGAAACTTAAAAAATCACAAAAATTTTCTAGAGTCATACAAAGGATTAAGGCTAAGCTCAGAAAGGCCTAATGAACCCTGTGGAAGAATTGCCTGAAACAGAGTCATTCGAATTTCAAACTGACATGCCAAACACCCGCCTTTGCTGCTGAAATTAGAGGGGTTTGTGCATTGACACAACTGACTGATTTCTGCATCTGTCCAGCTCCAGAACATCCACAGTTCAGAGCAGCTTCCCGTTCACTTCCAATGCAGTGCTCACCTAAACCCAGTTAGGAATCAGAAATGAAATGTTTGTCGTCTACCTTTTGATATTTGATTCAGTCATCAGATTCACAACATTGTCTAGCATACACTAACAAGATCTGAGTCCTGCAAAATATGATTACTGCAACTTCTATTTTCAATGAAAGACATATAGAGGCAATCAAATATAGAAACTGTATAAAAATCACCTCTGTCCTCTGACCATGGGAGTTCAAACACGCATCTCTTCCTTTCAGCTTCATCTTTTTCAGCACCTAGCATGTTTTTACCTCTTTTTCTGAGTAAAAAGAATATGTTTCACGCGGTGGAATAAGATGATAGATGATTGACTGTTACAGTCCACTTAAAAAAGCCTTTCATTCCGATGCCTCTTGAAGATGTGTGTATTTTATGGTAATTATCCCTCTGCCTAGAGTCTACTTTGAGGACTTCATTCTTAGACAAAACTAACACCTTACTCAGTCTAGCCCTTACACATGTAACTATCATTAAAAATGAAAAAATCTAAATACTTGATACTTTCTCAGAAACAGCAATGTAAATTTTTGTTTTGAGCTGTCCAGACTGACACACTGATGGGAAGACTTGCATTTGGTTTTTTTTATTTCCAGTAGGATTAACTTTAGTGTGCATACGCATAATCCTGCAAGGATACAGCTTCAGATTAAGCCTGGAGCTTTCCTACCACATACAATAAATATACTGATAACATTTTGGTAGCAGAAAGGCTACTGCTTGGCTTTGTTTAGAAGTTAGAATTAATACCAGACAATTGCCATTGTCTCTAAAGCAAAAGGCAAACAAAGAAAGTTATGAATAGTAGATAATAAAGACAGCTGAATTGAAAATCAGTAAAAAATGCAGAGTGATGAAGGAAGTATTTAAAACGTGTAAGTCAAGCACAACTGCAAATTATTTCTTGTCATGAAAAATATTTTTTTCGTAACTATTATTTTAAACATTAAGCATAAAAATACTAGGTTGAATTTAATTCAGTAGAGTATTATATTTTTTTTAGTGTATGGAACTGCCTTGAAATTGTCTTGACAAGATGTGCCAGTGATACATAAATTGAAGATGTCTGGTTTACTGGTGAAAACAACACATCTTTTATCCCATGGTTGCCAACCTGCACACACCACAAGATCTGAATTTTGAGCTGTGTCTTGTCTTACGTGTTTTGGCAGTAGTAAAGGTGCTGAAGACAAAAGTCTTCCTTCTATAATTACACCTGCATATTCCCAGTGTGTTCTGATAATCCTATCACTTGGAAAACACTGTCGATTTCAATAAAAACAGCAAAACCAACTATCAGCTAAAATTGGGCACTAGAGTGAGATGCATTGGATAGAATATCCCACTTGCTCCATCTTAAACTACATTGGATGTACCTGACATACACCGGTCGTCTACAGATGAAACCAGGGAAAAGCCACGACACAGAAAACACAGGCAAAGGTTTAATTTCTCATGCCTGTGTAGCAGCATTATTTTGCACAGATTATGGTGAAGAAGTCATGACGGGTAAATTTGAAGGTCTGAGATGTCAAGTTAAAGAAGTCTTTTAAAAGTGTAATCACTCTTATTCTGTGATCTTCAAGGGATGTGGGAAGAGGTCCTAGTGTTAGATCACCAGAGGATGTTGTCTTATATATTTCCACTGATTTGTACCAGCGGAGGATCTATCACATGGACTTTAAAGTACTGGTCTAAAAATTAGTCTCATAAAAATGTCTTTATTCAAAATACACACTCGAAGTATGTGTCTTTTGAATAGAATATGTCTTTACCAACGATTAAAACAAAACATGAGTGTTTTACTATATATATCATCATTTATGCTAGAGAACAAATACTTCTACAGCATCTAAGGGAACTTGTGATACTGGTGAAGAAAACAATAAAGTTAAAATTGAAAAACCTTAGTAAAGATTTTTAGTAAAGTTTACGGAAAAAAAGGGCTTGAAAGCTTCACATCCAGACACTCATTTAAATGCCAAAGTAATTTGCTCCATGTTAAATGTACAAACAATCAATATGATGGGAAAGCTACTGGAAAACAGTACAGATAAAAAAAGAAAGTAATATTCTCATATTCACTCCCACACACTTCAATACCTTTCTGAATGGAAATATCATAAAAAACATTCTGTATTTGCAAACTGAATCAGATACAGACTTAATTGTATTACAATGGCTATAATAAATAAAATTCATATATTATCTGATTTCATAGCAAGCTTCAGTGTGCAATGATGAAAGAAAATCGCATGATGACCAAAGCAATCTGTAAGAAATCCAATTCCAAGATTCCCATCAGCAATTTTAGAACCTTTTCCTGCTCTCTGTCTCAGCAAGAACTATTATTCCCTTAACAGTAGCTCTAATCATCGTATTAGGTAAGTTACAAAGTATAGATTTCTATACGACATTTCTATCTCACGGGGTTCAAAATGGCTTTTATTAAGTCATAGTCAAACGCATCATCGTGCAAATTTGCCAGTGCTTCACTTTTTGCTGCGTGAAACCATAGTCTGTCAAAACGGCTGTTTGTCAGCAGCTTGTAAATCACACATCTTCTTATCGATCTGTTCGCAGAAACTTCTCAAGAGGTTATACTTTTTTTTTCTTTTTCTAAAATAATAAGTACATCTTAGTGCATTTAGTCTCTTTTATTTCATTACAAGTCGTAAGGAAATTTATTTCCTTACAATCTGCACAAAGCCAATACAATTCTCCTTTAGCACATCAGCAGAGCGTCTGACTACTATATATTAAGGACAGTATCCTTTTTTCACACTGCATAGATGCAATAAAATGAAATGGAACCAAATAATCAGGAGACAACATAACTATTCTGACTAGATCCAAGGCAACTTTGAATAAGGAAAGATTAGAAAGAAATATCACCTACAAGAAACTTGAAGGACATATTTTTCTGTAACAAACACCATAATATCAATCATTTGCCTTTTGTTCAGATAAACAATTAGTTTTGATCTCCAGTGGTACTCAAATGGATGGTCCCTGCATTTTCTGGGAAAGATAACTGTGTCTGGCAAAAAGAGACCAAATTTCAAATATTTGGTCAGTTTTCCTCATGAAGAATATATTCCAATTAGTATCAGACCATTTAAAATTCTTTTTTGTCTACATGTCTGACCTTCTAAATGTGGCTGCCGTAAATTAATAGATTATCTAGTAACAGTATTATATTAACCACTCTGGTGATTCTGAGATTTAGGACAAGGCTAGGCCATCAGTAGCTCTGAATTTTAGGCCATATAATGTTAACTTTTCCAACAGAAATGTAATTTAGACATCTAGTTAAAAAGAAATACGGCTGAACTTCCTGAACGGGATCTGGCTGCAAACAAAATCTGCAATTTCATCCTCATTAAAAAGAGAAGTATACTACAATATTTACTAGGTGTGTTCCACAGGGAAAACAGAGCAATACCATACATTCCGTTCTTATCCTTAAGTTTACATCTGAAAAAATAAAAACGGTCTTGTATTCATTGTCCCATTGTATCTCTACTAGATCAGATAAAGCGGGTGTGTTCTTGATGTCTTTGAAGTTGTATCACTCATTTGAGTGACAGTGGGATTTGAGCTGCGTATTTAAACAGCATCTAAACAAAAAGCTTGAAAGGCATTGTACGTAGTTTATGAAGTAATATCCACCCTTCATTTATAAGTACAAGATATCTTGTTCTGTTATGAAAGTACGTGAATTATTGGAATGATCACTGAAAAGCCCACAATCATAAGATCTTTACCATTAGACTACATTGTTTCTTATCAGTAGTTTTTTTCCTGTCCCATGAAAACACTGTTTAAATTTAAACAACTAACCACTGAATAACAGTAGTATTCTTTAGGGTTTTTTAAGATACATTAGAATTCCTTTTCTTCCTAAATGTGGTAAAATGTTGCTGAGACACAGCACCCTGGCAAAACAAACCTGAATTATTTTATTAAAGAAAAGGCGAGGTTCCAGTGGCTCAATGAGTTATCTATCCCTGGTATCAACTGATTCTCAAGGGTTTTCAAAAAATATAACACAATTCTGGTCAAAAATAATGTGTGGGAACTCACTCATTTCATAAATATAAGGAAATGAACTATTTTGCTGTACACTTCCTACAGTTCCCCCTTTCTTTCTCAGGCCCATTTGTGTCTCCACCTCTTGCACCACCGCCTAAAATAACTTTCCTATCTCTGCATGCATTCTGTTGAAAGTCCAACGATGGAAAAATTGTAGGGTGCAAGCACCAGGTGTTGATGCTGCCAGGACATGAAAAGAAAGCATTGCACGTCCAGGTGAAGGCCGGTGGGGGAACTGCTCCTTGATTAACGCATTTCTGGATGTTCTGTCAAATCTACTTATGAACAGTACGAAGAGTCTTGGTGTACATGAACTGGTCTCGCAAAATCCTCACCAAATAGTGATTTTATTTAATAAACATTTAAGTGAAAGTCCTCAGCATTTAGAGTGCCGCTGTTGCCTAAATTACATTCCTGGATTTCTTGTATTTATGATGAGTTTGTACATACTAATGGAAAATTTTAAAAATGGAAATGATAAAATGATCAGTATAACTGCATATATACACTATCCTGTTACAAAATATGACAGGGCATAATTATGTTTCTCCTCTTTAACAAACTTTATCATTCTAGCTTGAAATAGGTTTGGGCATTTGAAATGCTGAACTTTGAATGTGTGCATGTAAGTACATTCCAAATATAACTCTATATTGCTGTTGAAGGAGGCGGGAGGGGAGAGGAAAGCTCCTCTAGAAGTTGCAACCTAAACCAACAAAAGAATTTTAAAAAGCAGTGAATTACATAACCTACTTTGAAAAGCTAAGCTAGCCAACAAATCCATCCACAAAAACCGAACAGAAATCTCTACACAGTCTGAGATATGAAACGCACATGTATCCATTCTTATTTGCGTATGTTTATTGTCACCAGAAGAATGGCTATGTTCGTTGTAAGGAAAATATTGGAAAATAATGGTATAATTGGAGTGAAATAGACATGATTTGCTATCAAGGACTATTCACACTTTCATTTTTATTAGTAAACCAATTTACAGTAATAAATGAGCAACTGTAGACTGTAACCTAAAATAATGGAATAAAACTCAGAGACAGGCTTTAGCATTCCTGATACTTGCAACACTTTTTGTAACCTAATTTTATCCTGTGTGAATAAGTACCATTGCTTTGAAGTATTACCAAGTAAAACTGTTCTCAAATATGAATATAATACGTAATCTTTAAAGAATAGGGGTTAGAAGACAGTCTTCAGGAGACATTTTTATTGTTCACTTGTGCATTTCAGAAAGCGCTGTCCCATTGTAAACATCTGCCCTGGTTACACACATTGCAGCTCTAAACCTAAAGGCACCTCGAAGTTCTGGTTTTGTGTCTCTGAGCTGTGCTTGTGAACAGGAGGACTGTGATGGCCTATTTGTGTCACTGTACAACTACAGTGAATATACAGAGTTTGGTCTCTGTACTAGCTTTGTACAATCCATTTTGTGCATTATTTTGATTTCTTTTCACCCTTCACAGTTTCACATGGAATAGAAGCATAACGACCCACTCCACCCGAGCCAGGTATTTCCTGGTAATTAATTGATGGCAGTTAAGGGATTTTAGATTTGCTGTTGGCGCTTAACTCGGGTGAATTGTCAACCATCAGGAAATACCCTCCCTACTTGTCGTATCTGCCAAATTACTAATTAAGCATCTAATACTGAAAAGCAAACAACATTTTTATGTTGTTATTAGTTTCATCCATTTTAACGAAATTAATCAATTAAATCTTGTACTGCCTAAAATCTGAACAATAGGCAATTTGCGTCGTATACCAGTGACCATTTTTATTGGTGGAAATAAACTATAAAATAATAAAATAAAAATTAAAAAATATAAGTTAAGTAGTAAGAGAGACATGCAACTGCCTACAAACTCTGTCCTTATTAAATCAATATAGCTATTGGTTATGGGCATATATAATATACTCATAAATGTTGCTTGTATTCAGCTTCTCACGATAATTTTACAGCTGACTACAAATGCTGGAAAGCCAAAAATTTAACTGAAAATATTTATATATTTGATCTGTATTTTCTAAATAGGAAGAAAAGATATAAAGAAAAGGGAAGAGAAGGAAGAAAGGGGTAAGGAGAGGAGCAGTGGGGGACCAGTGTTGAAATGGTTCTTACTTTGAGAGATTACATTCACAAAACCAGTTAAAAAAAATGAAAGCCAAGTGTTGCTGTTCACCTTCCACCTTGCAATTCAGAGCTCAAATGGCACAGCCAGGATATTTGGGAATTAGGGTCAATGCCTCTCTGTGCATGAGTCAGAACAAATATCTCCGTCAAATGGTCCTCCTGATTCCTTGGTCTCCTACACGAGATTCTTATACTCTACAGCACCTATAAAAAAGCAATTCCTCCTGCAGAAATTCTTCTGTTTTAGATAAAATACAAAAGCATTAATTACACCAATAATTTCCTGCATAAATTTTCTATTTTAGATAAAATAGAAAAACATTAATTACACCAAAGAATGAAAGCACGAGTACTAACGCAGACACTAAATCTCAGGCACCCCAACCATCCCATCGACTGCTTATTTACAATGTTGTAGACAAAAGGAAATGCCCCTGGCCTGGTTGTTTTTGAGCAATCTCTTCATTTTTATTACAGCTGGCTGAAACTGGCATTAAAAAAAAAAAAAAAAAGGTGAATAAAACATTAAGATTTGACCGGAAACAAATTTGCCTCTTTTGTTGCATACTAAAATAAATTGTTTTCATATTGACTGTTAAGAAAATAAATCAGTTTGTATATGAGCTGAATAAATAAATCATATTCATGCAGCCCAGTCACTTAAAGGAAATTACTTTCAAGTCCCGCTGTTGTCAATGTCCAGCCCACTCTTCACAGGCTGTGTATTTAGGTCTTCTGCACAGATCAAACATACTCTTAATTCTTACAAGGAATTACAAAGGAGATGTGCTCAGCCATGCTCAGGGATTGGGTAAGAAAATACTCGAAACTTCTTTTGACTTTCTTATCACCTTTCAGTCTGTTTCACAAACGTGGGACTCTCGGAAACATTTCGCATGAAGAGCGTTACTCCCATTATTACCTTACCTCACCAGAAGCAGCCAGAACAAGAACAATGGGAGCTGTTTCCAGGAATGATGAGGAAGACTTTGTTTGGATTATCCCTTGGTACAGTCATCACCACTGGGCAGCACCATCAGTGGTAGGCTATTACTCATTTTTTAGTTTCTTCCACAATGTCATTACAAGTAGTGAAGCTCTCATTTCCTTAAAACAGATACTGTCTCTTGCTTTGTCATAAACTTGACTTACACCGAATTATATGTTTTAAGGCAAGAGGTACATTTTTCACATTCTTTTTGCAAAAATTAAAAAGAATAAAATTTATTAAACATGACTTACTTCCCTTAGTTACTAAGCACTTCAAAAAGTGAGATTTGCTGCTAGAAAAATTACATGGTTTTATTAAATTGCTGTAATTAATTATAAAAAAATACTTCTAAGCACAAATCATGTGTTCTTTACATGCTTAATGACTAGGAGCCTACACCAGTGCCTAAGGAAGTCAGAGGAAGACCTTGAATTGAGGGCAGTTAATGAACCACATTTTTTGTTGTTGTTAGTCAGGTTTAATAGGTTTTGCAAGTTGCAAAGGAAGCAATGAAATGTTGACAGAACTTACGATTCCATTTCTTTTAAATAATTACCTTTGCAGAGAGATTTTCAAAAGCTATTGACAAGGGACTTGCTATGTTTCAGCTGAAATAGAAGACAAACTTCCCCTTAACTTCACTAGCAGCATATGTTAATTAAGCCTAAGTTTTCTTCAAAGTTCTTCCTGTAGTTTTATATTTGAGCTTTAGCTGTAAGACAAAAGAATCTTTTGCCACTGCTGTAACAAAACCTCACAGCCAGTGGAACTAAATCTTTTGAGGCCAGCAGGTACTTAACCCATAATAAAAGCCAATATTATTTTAAGAACTTGATATATATGATCTACTAATATTTAACAATTTGGCAGTGTAAAGGCTGACAGACATAAATGTTAGGTCTGACTGCAGTTGCTTCCCTGTTACAGTGAATCCTCTGAGAAACTTCAAAACCATGTTTTATTCCAAAGTAAGTGATAACAGAAAAATGCTTCTCTCTGCACTAGTTATTAGTGTCAAAAGCCTGCATGCATCTACTTTTTTTTAAGAAAAAGTAACAAGTCCTTCTAAAAAAGAAGTACTACCTTTAAAACCACCACATGAGAGTAAAGCTGCAACTAACAGTAGCAATATTTTAAATTATGCTGGAGTTCTACATGTTTCTAAATGAAAGTTCTGTCTCAAATATACTTGAATTCATGGGCGCGGAGGGATGGATGACCCTACCATTTTTTACAAACACTGAGCGGCAAGGTTTTATTCAAAGGAATTTTACGATTAAGGTACTCTACTATTCATGTTATTATGCTTCCAAGTATTGTTGCCATTAGAAAGTGGAGACACGCAGAACAAACAAATATTTGCATCCCTGTATCTTGTGACCACTGTCCTTCTGCTTCAATCCCAAGACTGTTCTGATTTACAACAGCAGAGGAGCTATGGAAAGGAAGCACCACTAGTGAAGTACAAAGAAGTCTAATTTGCCTCTGAGGCACAAACACCAAATAAAGAGGACATTTAGCTCCAAGAACCTCCCCAATTACATCAAAGCTACATCTGTCTCTGGATCTACCAAAGGATTCTATAATAAAATACATCAATGTCAGAATTGATGGATTCAAATGCCTATAGTAAGGCAACTTATATACAAATGTAGGCACCTGGATGAATCCAGATTTTCCACCTTCCAATTTTCTTTTGTCTCTTCTGCCTTTATGGTGAGCTGTAAGAACGCAACGCATCCAAGCATCAGACCGCTAAAGGTTACACCTCACACCAGCCCCCAGCATCACCAGCTGTAACCTAAAGACAATGCTTTTGTAAGGCTTGTACTGTCTACACACAGAATGCTCGTCCCTCAGCTCTCAACCCCTTTCAGGGAGCACGGAGTGCATGTTCACATGACTGCATATGGACAATCGTGCATCCGCTCCACCCGGCTCACCAGGTCTAAGAAAGCTCCGATCCAGAAGCCATGCAGCAGCCTTAACTCGCTGCTGAGAGGCAAGGTATGTTAACTCAGGCTCAGCTACACACAGATCAGCTTACACAACTCCTGGCCAGAAGTGCCTCACATCCGGCCCACTTGGAACACACGGAGAACGGGTCCATAACAATACGTTCTTGTACCCTTACACAGGTAGACGCACTCAGTATTTTCTCAAAACACAGTGTACAATTTCCATATCTTGGCTCTGAACTTGATAGGAAGATGGTTTTAGATGGGAAGGAAGTAGTTTTAATGAGTAATAATCCATTTCCTCGTCAATAAAGGATCACAATACTTTTTAAACTACTTGAGTATCAACTGAAACTTTGCATGGGGAATTTGAGAGTAAAACATTAAACAAATCCAACAATCAAAATAAAATATCTGTTCAAGGGTATCTAAATGTGGTAAAGCATATCAAAAGGTGTATAGGTATATTTTTAATTCAGTTGATTGCCTACAGCATAAGTTCAACACATGATCTAATTTGTTTGTGGCTGCAATAAACAGGGGCAAGTTCAAAGCGACTACAGCTGCATGATTTTTCAGTATAGAAACAAGAAGCAAAGCAGTGGCACTGAAAACCTGTGAAACAAAGATATTTATGCAGTGTTAGTTGATGGCCAGTTTTTAATAAAACAGCCACAGTTATACAAAGTATAAAACTTTTGTAAACAAGAGTCATTCAACACCAGAATTCATGAAGTTGCTAGCAGGTTTCAGAAACAGCAATGAGCCAAACATTATACGATAAAAAAGCAAAAGCTACGCATACACACACAAACTTCTTTGCTGAAAAATGTCCTCTTTTTCCCAGCCTTTTCAGAAGGTAACTTAAAAACACACTGCCTGATCTTTTGGATTGGCCTGCAGGACTCCAAGGTCACAGAAACAAGCTGCAATTAAAAAGGGTGTAATGAGGAAAGGTCATGAAAAATGAATAGGATCACGACCCAGCACCACACAGCAGTGAGGTACAAAAACAAGTGGGATGGGAAGGCGCCAGCCAGCATGCTTTCCTATCTAATCAGCTGTGTGTCTGATAAAGGAGGAAGTAAGTTAAGGGAGGGAGACTTCAGCACTTAAAACAATCCCCAAGACTCCATTTCTGCACTCGTAATGTAGTGTCTTTAGGATTCAGGCCAAGAGAATAACTAGAAGGAAGCTTAGCAGTCACTAATCGTCAGCTTCATATTTGTTCATGGATAATAATGACCTATTTGAACTAGGACAGCAGATACTACTTTTCATGAGTTACTTAGCACTGTCAACACAGGGGTATGTATTTCGGTCTAAGAAGCCTCAGAAAACAAATCCTGATACACATCTCTACCATGGCAAGGCTGTGCGGGTGCATTGCAGGTATCCAGTCCTGTGCTGACTTTCAAATTTAATTTCTCCTTCAACATCTCAATGACATTTCAAGCAGGCTGTTCTGATGCCTCAGTTTTTGTAACACCACCACGATCACTGTAGATGCTTTCTGGGAGAAATGTGACTGCATCTGAGTTTTAAAAAAGTAATATTTCTTTAGATTTCTAAGATGCAACACAATGACAAAAGATACCAGGTTTAAGTAACTTGCAAATCCTGATTCATGAACAAAGATTATAGCAACTAAGGTTAACCACGACCTGCCATCCACCCCCACAAGGATGCATGGGCAACAGAGGTCTATGAGATTCAGCTGTTCATTTGCTGTAGTTTAGGGACTAGCAGTTAAGGCAAACTGGTCAGTAACATATTTGCATGGTTGACTGTCATCTAGTTTTCTTTTTGTCACAAGAAAAGCAAGAATTCTGCCAGAAAAAAACCCAGCATGTCTTGAATTGAAGAGACTAGGAAAGGGAGAAATTATTACTTATAAGCTATTTCATCACACCTTGCTCTTCATAATTTGCATTTAATTTCTCTTTTAATTTTTCCCTTGTCAGGTACCAGATGTTGGGCTTTGCTACACTTTCGTCCATTATTTTAGAGAGTTCTTACCCTCCTGTGCTCCAGGTAATCCAAAAAGTTACCTGCATATTGTAACCCAGGATACTTACTTTTGCTTTCATTGGGCTTTCAACAGTAAACATAAATGATGTTCAAAGGATGGCAAAGGTCTTCAAGATATTTATTGTATTCTACTACCCACAGCATTCATATTTATCTTGATCATTTCTTATTCCAATTATGATGTCATAAATAGCACAATCCAGATAACCCTGCCTATCTGCAACTGAGAAACGGCGCTTACAGAACACTTTCATTTAAAAAGTAAAAAGCACTGGATGGCAGAAAAAGTTGGGGTATTTCAAAGACTGAATCCTGGCTGTTTGTGAACATCCTTGTTTTTTTCTGTATAAGACTAGTTTTAATATTAATTATTTTGAATATTGCTTATAAATCTGAAAATTTATGAGCTAATTGAAAGGTTTGTTGTGTGTTAGTTGTTGAACTAGCTGTGTGCATTTGCTGATTTCTGTTGTCAGGGCGCAAGCTGTTTTGTTTCTTGTATGGGGAAGCATCGCTTTCTATTGCTATAGAAATTAAACAGAGGATTAAAAAAACAGCAAAGAAATGAGCTGGAAAAGTAAGACAGGAGAGCAGTGAAAAGTCTGTTCCATCTGTGTCCTCAACCTTCTCTTCCTGTCATTTTAAAGATATATATTTGCTAAGGTCCTGTGGAAATCACGTGGCTATCTCTGAAGAGCAGCAATATCCAATTGATATCCGGCCCTCACAGTGATGTTCTCCTGCCAAAGTTGTCTGAATTCAGCACCTAAGGTAATTTTACCTGAATTGTTGCAGTTTGCTCTGCATCCCACCTGAAGAGGCAGAATCATCAAACAGAGCAAGCAGCAGGAAGCTTTTCCAGCTGCACGGACCTGCACGGATCTCTGCCTCAAGAAACCAAAGGTGACCACCACAGGAAGAATGGAGCTTGCAAAGAAATGCACAATGCCTGCCCAAATGGCCCCAATCCTACAAAGCTTTGCTGGCCAGGCATCAAATGTTTTTTGAGAATTCATTCATAAATATGTTTCAGTGCTTTGCTGCATTGATTCTGCACAGCACTCCAGAGCAGAACTGCAACATATTTGAAATGACTGCCTTGACTTTGATTCAATAATTACTGTAATGAGAAAGCTGTTTATATGAAGATATCTCACTTACAGAAGACAAGCTTCTTCACCATAGCTAGAATTCATTAATCTTTATTAAGGCTGATATACAGAAAATTGCAGGCTCCAGCTTCCCAGGATTAGATAGTTTTAAAAAGCTTTAAAGCAAAGTAGTTCATCCACTTGCACGCAGGCCAGACAACATGTTCATGATCACTGATTTAAAAACAGCTAATTGATTTGTATTTACCTCTTCATCATCTAAAAGTAAAAGTGATTGAACAAAGTATTCAAATATTCTCAATTAAATGGGAATGGTGGTTCGACTGAATATTCCGCTAAATATCAAATTATGTTCACATACCAAGAAGTGTCTTCTATTATACTTTGTTTAGAATATTCTGAGATGAGTTCTGCAGGTTGCTCTGTTCTATGCGACCAACCATCATAATTCTGTAGTCAAGGTAAAACATCTGTTTTGAAAAACAACCAACCTGATAGTTTTCCATGTTTCAAAATGACTTCAAAGATGCTAAAACCACAACAACAAAAAACACAAAACTCAAACAAAAAAAATCTCAAAAGTTTACGATATGATAAATAAAACAGTTGGAAAGAGAGCCACATAAATTGTTTTATTAACAGATTTCAGTACCTTCTCAGGTTTCTTAAGTCTCAGTCTGAATTTTGAGAAGACTTGTTTTAAAGGTTGACCTGAAGTATTAATGAAATATTATATATTATATAATATAATACATGTATATTATATAATATATTATTAGGCTGATTCGTGGCTGATGGGGCTAGCATTTCTTTCTCTTTCAGCAAAATAGCCTTTCCTTTCAATGTTTCTATTTGCTTCCACAGTTGCTTTTCTTTCTTTTTCTTTGCTCCCCCCCCTCCAGCCAAGTAAATACTGCCTTTATGTTCTCTGGACAGTTTCACGACTAGAACACCTCAAAATACTTCAATAGCACCACTTTTTTCTTTCTTCATATTTTAGGGAAAGGAGAAGCCCTCATATCCTGTTAGGAACAAAAGAAAAGGCTCATAAAAATCGGAAGAGGAAATTTCAGACTGTAATGACATGTCTATATACATGAGGTTTTGAACTGGACATGAAAGTCTCTGCTGTTCTTATTCTGATCTCCTTATTATCTGAAACTAGGATGGAAACTTCACAAGAAATAATAATAGCTTATTTCTGTGTAATCAGATTCCTGGAAAGTGAAAATCAGGCAGCGAAGAAAGGCAGCTATAATTTCCAGACTTCAGACACATGGCATAAATCAGCTCACATGCTGGAAAGCCAGCCTCTCCGCTCTGCTTGGGCAAGAGGAGGGACAGACAGCAGAATGACAACTTGTCACAAACTGGGAAATAAACTTGCTTTCTGTCTCTCGCTGGACCGCAGAATGGGATTAACTGCCATCAGAAAATGCGTGAAATGTGAGGCACATCCTCCAGGCCTAAGCAGTTAAGGGAATGACTTGACCGAAAAGTGAAGCAAAACAATTCAGTCTGCTTTTCTGGCTGCTGGCTTACAGCACATGTGGAAACGAACGCAGACCAAAAGAACAAAGCATCCTGGGTTACTAACCGCAATAGAGAGGCATTTTTACTCTGCCTCCTACTCACTGGAGCACCTCCTGCACCAGTTCCTGCTTCCCCAGAAACTGCAGGGAGATCCTTTATTCCAGGAACGTTTTCACAGTTTCATTTTAACTTGATGTTATTTTTAACCAGATTCATTTGTACCTACCAATCAACTATTTCTTAAATTACAGACTGCCCCAAACAAAATACATTTTTAAAAAATGTGAATCAGATTCTTGAGTAGCAGAAACTAGTGTAGTGCTACAGACTGCTTCTGAGTTTCTTCCTTGATGAACTTCTCCTGGTTTAAAACCTATTGTCACTGAACAAATAGATGTATTTATTTCAAATGGCAGAAATCATGGCAGCTTTGGGGATTATAATACTCAAAAAATTCTGCTCATTAACTTAACTGGAGTTAAAATGCTTGCAATCAATGCATAACTATGCCAGCATTCCCAACTATATGCAATTAAATGCAATGTTTGGAAAAGAAACAAAAACTACTGTCACATGAGTTACTGCTTCCTTTGATAACACTTTGCCTATGCAATTAATCATCAGCCATGAAAGATTACAACAAACTCCAAATAATAAGATGCACACACTGCTCCAAGCATAGAAGTCACTTTTCTAACAGTAATCTGTTGCTTGAAGTCATGTTTTTGAATTTCACTGAGTTAAGATAAAGAAAAAATAACAGGCACTTGACCTGCTGGCCAAGATGCCATGAAATCCTTGATCAAACAAGCAAGATACAGCTGGTCAATTTGCTCTTCATATCTTTCAATAATAACTTAGTTAAAGAATTTATTTAATAAAAGCAGTTTTGTGGCTCTCTTCAACATTATTTTTTCCACGTGCCTTACTTACGAATCCAAAAAGGAAACAGTTTTCTCAGCAAGAGTGTATCTGCTCCAGGGACTTATTTCTGAATCAAAACTGATCCCCAGTAGCGTAGGCAGCAGGGCAAGGCAGGGGGTTCTGCCCCTCTGCTCCACTCTGGTGAGACCCCCCCCCAGGAGTCCTGTGTCCAGCTCTGGAGCCCTCAGCACAGGACAGACCTGGAGCAGGGCCAAAGGAGGCCCCAGCAATGATCCGAGGGCTGGAACCCCTCTGCTGTGAGGAAAGGCTGGGAGAGCTGGGGCTGTTCAACCTGAAGAGAAAGCTGTGAGGAGACCTTAGAGCATCTGCCAGTGCCTGAAGTGGGCTGATAAGAAAGATGGGGACAAACATTTTAGCGGGGCCCATAGCGACAGAAGAAGGGGTAACTGCTTTAAAGTGAAAGGGGAGATTTAGACTGGATATGAGGAAGAATATTTTTACAATGAGGGTGATGAAACCCTGGCACAGGTTGCCCAGAGAGGTGGGAGATGCCTCATCCCTGGAATCATTCAAGCTCAGGCTGGACAGGGCTCTGAGCAACGTGATCCAGTTGGAGATGTCCCTGATCACTGCAGGAGGGTTGGACTAGATGGCCGCTAAAGATCCCTTCCAACCCAAACCATTCTATGATACTATGAAAATAACAGCCCCCTATATGTAGTATCACAATTAATTACTATGTAAATGATTCTGTTTTGACAAATATGATTTAATGAGGGGAATAAGTAGTACTCTAGAACTAATCACTTCTTTATAAACAGACACTACTTGCATTCAACCAAGCATAAAAAAGAGAAGGATTAAAACAGAATACCTAATTTTGATTTCACATCTAACAACATACCTGCTTAGTATTAGTTATTCTACGTCTGACTTACTTCCTTCAGAGATGACAATTAGGCACAGAGAAGCCATCCTAACTTTCAATGATGTGTAAATGGATTTTCAAAGTTCATAAGAAGTTGCAACATCTGTTTACACATTTGGATCACTAAATATTGAAAATGTGCATTGGCAATGACTAGTGCACAAAGAATTGGCACATTTCAGAATTTAAGAGGTCTACCTACATATAGCAAATGAAACTGAAATTATATTAGGGGGGCATAGCTTTTAAATCTAACCCCCACGTCATTACTTTTTTTAATTTGGATAATAATAACAATATCAATAAGGACTCTCTTACTTTTTTCTCCTTATTTCATCTTTGTAATTCCCACATACTAAATCACAGTTGGATTCTGAACAGCAACAGGCAAATTCCGAAAAGATTTATTTAGAGAAAAATCAAAATACACATCAAAAGTTCTCCTAAACACATAGAGCTCCAAGCATAAAGTTTCAGGTTGCATGAGCAAGCTTCACTTTTTAAATACCCAGGATTTTACGTTATTGACAAAGCTGGAAACAGAGTCAGTTATTCTATTGGAACCCTTCTTAGGGCATTACTCACAGTACGATGTTGTATGATTATAAAAAAACAGCGCTAAGTGTCAAATCCTGATAGGATGTTCTTGAACCATCATAACGGAAAGGTCATCCAGGCCTCCCAGTACTGAGGGTCTGAACTGTCCCTTCCTCCTGTCCACCAGTTCTCTAAACCTACCCTTTTATGTTGCATATGTGATTGTATATGATGATACATAATTATGTATTGCAGACTGGCAGCACATACAACCATGTAATGGGCCTCGTTGGCTATTACCATTAAGGGGTTTTCCTCACAGTAAGAAAAGTCCAGGTTGCTTACATATGAGACTTCTGGATTTCTTTGCACTGCCAGGATGGGACAAACAACTAGAAAATCCCAGCCTGGCCTTGCACCTTTATCAACATGTTTGTAAGCACAAAATACAACAGGTATTTTTCATTGTATTGTAAATCACCCACAAAACCACTAGTCAGCATGTCTACCATCTGCAGCTAGGAGGCACTTGCATTTTGCCATCTCTCATTTCAGTGTGACCGATTTCTTTTGCAGGTCTCTTTTTGCAATTCACTTACATTGAGAAAAAGAACAACAACAAACCTTCTCAGCCACTGACTTGTATATTTGCAAATGCAGGGCTTTGCAAACCTGATCTCATAGTGGCATAATTATTATAATACTGGTTTCATGACTCATTCAGTGATTACATGTTAACTGGCCACTCCTTGTCACTCACCATTTGCCAGTACAGTGTTTATGTAAACCAGAATGTGCTGACCGAAAAGCACATGCTGTTAAAAATGCACTTAAATCAAATCACGAAGTTGCTTTCCTTTTTTTTTAATATCACTGTGTAATTTTTGCATGCATAACACAAACACTGAAGTTATGCGTCCTTGAAACTGTAAAATCAAAACACTGTTTGGTTTAGTTTCAATTCTATCGCCACTATATTTATAGTCAGCCTTAAGAACAAACCATAAAAAAGACTTATAGTGCCTTCACACCTGCATTGACTTTGGAGCGAGGACATGTTCCTAAGCCCATCCCTGAAGTGTGTTACCACCAAACTGACCACAAAGGGTGAGTTGCTCCCTTGAACTGTCATAAAACTACACACTTGCAGTTGTACTACTGAAGGGGAAGGGGGGATTGAGAGGGGAGAGAGACAGAGGTTGCCGCGACCTTCATCAAATCACACTACCCTTGCTCTGCCCAATTTCTGTCTACCGCATGCCCGGTCCCCACAGGGAGTTGAAGTGGGTTTTCTTCACTGCTACCAATCTTTCCACAGTGTTGTACTATGCAAGTTAGAATGCACACTAGCAATTTAGTAGTGTGCCCAGCATCTCTCCCTTCAACAACACTGAGATTGCTCAATCTTGTCTTGGACAACAGAATCACACAAAGTCCAAGGCCAAGTCCCTCCCCTAAGGCATTTCAGAACCTTCTTTTGTGTGAGGCCACACCAGTCAGCCCCACAGCATTTGCACATTACGGAGATCTTGAAGCTTTCCAAAAGAACTGATTCATGGAAGAAGCACAGAACAGACATTTCAGAGGTTTTCTAAAAATTATGATCGTTTTTATCTCCTTTTAAGGAATTAATGAATAGGTGATGATTTCCCAATTATAAAAAACCGTCTTAGTCAAAGGCTTTGAAACTTAGCTAAAAGACTTCCTCTTTCTCTATATTTCTATTTCAGACCCTGAAAGATCTGTTAGTTCACGCAATTTATAAAATTAATCACTGTAATTTCAAATGAATAATACATTTCTTAAGATTAACGTTCTACCATAAGAAGCCAAAAGTATTAAAACTTAAGAAAGTCAGTACAAGCCTATTCTCATGACATTTACACTACAACTACAGAATCTCAAGATACTTGGGAAGCTCAGATAATGACATAAAGTTCAAATAAACAGCAAAGTTGGGTGCTTTTTGGAAATTAAATTCAAATTCCTGTAATTAATAAATCAAAGCCAAGTTGGAGAGAGAAGAAAAATCTTAAAATGCTAGAAATATTGTTCAAACAATACTTAACTACTGAACTTTTTTACCATTGATGCAAATAGCTGCTTGTAAGACCATTAACTTACTCCAATCTACTGGTTGCATACAGTTGCCATACACACAGTCTGATCTGCACAATAGTGTACAACTGCAAAACTAACACAAATTTGCTACAAACATATGCTGATAGGTACAGAATTGACATTCTTAGTCAAAAAATACTTAGATGGTAGACCAACTTCCAGTATTTTATTTAGGTTTAGTTCCTGCTATTCAACCACTGTGAGGGCAGTCAAACACTGGAACAGGTTGCCCATAGAGGCTGTGGAATCTGCATGCTTGGAGACAGTCAAAATGGAGATGGCCCGGGACAACATGCTCTAGTTGATGTGGCTTTGAGTAGGGGCATTTAACTAGATAATCTCGACAGGTCCCTTGCAACCTCAATCACTCTTGAATTCTAAAAGAAGAGTTCTCTGAAACCCAGTCCTCGGACAATGGGTAATTCTATGTCTTGCTGAGTTCTAAAGCTGATGTCAAACAAGTAACCTCTATTTTTTCATTTCCCCTTGGTTCTTCCAGAACTAGAACCTTTAGGGGTGACTAAAACCACCCTAGTTAGACCAACCTTTCTATTTGAGATGTACGCTGTGATGATATTTTTATCTTCACTTACGACCTTAAAATGAGTCTGACTTGCATTACAGTGTGTTTGAAAATAAATGAAAAAAAAAAATGTTGGATGTTGGAAAAAAACCCAAGGGAAATGCTTCCTCTTACATTTCTATTTTTAGCACTAAGCTTGACATGACCTTGAATTTCTCATGATATAATCAGACATAAATATACACATTTACCCATGATATTTTACTGATTACTGGGGAGGAGGGATCATGCACCTTTGTACTCTGATTACACCCTTACAGTTTTCAAGAAGCATTTTTTTAAAATCCTCAAAACTGACGTATTCCACACAAAAATATTCCACACTTAAAAGTATTCCTCATTTTTATGTATTCAATCTGGATTATATCTAGAATATTAAGGTTTATTTTTGTGAAAAATGCATTTCAAAGGAAGTATGAACCTGCAGAAGACACATGACATGACAGTAAAATAAATGCATGGACTGATTGTCCCTCTGACAGAAGTATTTCACAGCATACGTAACCTCTGATTTTTTTTCTTTGATAGATTTCAAGCAGACAATGAAATCACCATTCTTCTCTATAGTGAGGTTTTCCCACGCTGAAGGAGCAAACATATAATTATGGCAAGTATTTACTATTAACTAAAACTAGAACAAAAGAAACATTTCCATGCAATACAGTATGTAGAGCAAAATTATTTTCTGTAGATACTGGCAAAATTCTCATGCTGTTCAAAGAACATTTTTCATTTCACCACTTTGGCCTACAGCTGGGCTGAAGAATAAGACATAAGTTCCTCATTCCTCAGCCCAACTATAGGCATTTCTCAGCTTTTTATGTAAATAACATATACAAGGTAAGGACTTAAAGTTTCTAAAATGTAAACAAAACCCCAATTCTTCTCTGTTGTAAATATCACCCACATGTGAACACTTTAATAGTCATTAACTTTTCATCTGATCTAAAAATATTTTTTAAAAGTCAAAGAAAAAGACCATTGTGGAACCCTGTTCATCAATAAGTAAAGGTCATTGTACTAAAGAACAGCTAATCATCCAAAAGTCAAAAGCAATTCCAAGTAGTTACAGTAGCAAGAATAATTTCAGAATTCTCTCAAAATATTTTTTAAACTCAAGTGTCTGGACTGCAAGAAGCTCACGGATCAGCAATTCAAAACTCAGTTTAGTAGCTGATAGTCTACTTTTATTAACGTGACCCTAACCTTTCTGACACGCTTATAGGAAACGTCCTACAGCTTTCTGCCTCTGGTTTTGTGTGTTCAGCTTCAGATATGTGTAGGGATTTAAGTGTGATTCTTACTAAGGGAGGCCCATTTTGCAAACACGTAATTGTTTAAGCAACTTAAAATACTAAAACCAAAAAACTAATACATACAACTAAGCACAAATTAACACTGCTGTATATGACAAAGCACTTTTTGAAGTTACTTCTTCAGACATTCTTATTGTGCAGTAAGCCATTTTGTACTATCAGATGAGCACAACCTGAGGTACAGTATCTACTGGTCTTACGGTCTATTACAAAGGAAATGAAAATACTCCATTAATAGAGGCTGTCTATCTGCAGGAAACTTATTCATGTACATTATGAACAAAACACTTCTGATGCTATCAAAAATAGGATGCTGAGAGAATAGAATGTAATATTTTGGACATTCCTCCAGGGACATTCACTTTCATTTGGACAACTTCTGTGGAAGTAGAAAGCGGAAAGGTTGAGATTATTTATAAAACTGCTCAGTCCTGTCTCTGAGACTCAAGTCATCATACAAGTTGGAAGAATCACGCCACAATATCAACAACTCTCACATGCCTCACGTAACCAAGACTGCTTAAAAATCATATATCCCTAACAGGCAACAGATTGATAGAAGGTAATTCATCCCACCATGATGAATCACCCTCATGAATTTTGACATATATGAGAGAATCCAGTTCCATGAGCCACACAAATGAACACCCAGACCACAGGAGCACCTGCATCTGAAAATATCACTGCAGTTCAGAATCAGAAACTATTCAAAGACCGGTTCTGGAAGGAACGGTGTAAGACTTTAGCAGCACCAGAAGTGGCAATGACCTCAGTGGCAACAAATAAAAATAAATAATAAAACACTATTAACAAAATTTAGAGTTTAAGCTTAAACCACTCTGTTATTCTTAACAAATCTGGTGATACTATCTTACACTCAGTCTGCATAGCTAAAAGGCGCAGAGAAATCTGACAAAAAAAATGTTTTTTCTCTCTCCCCCGCCCCATCTTGGTCCAATTGACCATTTTCAACTGATTGTTTTATTTCAAAATGTAGGTATTTTATAGTCCTCAGGGTGTATGTATTTCTACTCTGAGTTTCTGTTCTATAGGCATTGGATACATCATACAATCCGTCATGGGTCGTTACTGGGACCAGAACTGTTTAATATCTTCATCAGTGACACAGTGGGATTGAATGCACTCTCAGAAAGTTTGCAGATGACACCAAGCTGAGTGGTGCAGTCCACATGCCTGAGGACTGGGATGCCATTCAGAGGGACCTGGACAAGCTTGAGAAGTGGGCCCATGTGAACCTCATGAGGTTCAACAAAGCTAGGTTCAGGGTCCTGCATATGGGTCAGGGCAACCCTCATTACCAGAATAGGCTGGGGGATGAAGTGATTGAGAGCAGCCATGCCAGGAAGGACTTGGGGGTACTGGTGGATAAAAAGAGGGAGAACTCATTGCAGCCTTCCAGTACCTGAAGGGGCCTACAAGAAAGCCGGAGAGGGACTTTCTACAAGGACATGGAGTGGTAGGACAAGGGGTAATGGCTTTAAACTGAAAGAGGGTAGATTTATATTAGATATAAGAAAGAAATTTTTTACACTGAAGGTGGTGAAACACAGGCACAGGTTGCCCAGGGTGGTGGTAGATGCCCCGTCCCTGGAAACATTCAAGGTCAGGTTGGACTGGACTCTGAGCAACCTGATCCAGCTGAAGACGTCCCTGCTAACTGCAAGGGGAATTGGACTAGATGACCTTTAACAGTCCCTTCCAACCCAAACTGTTCTATGATTCTATGATTCCTTCCTTGATTGCTCACTTTCCATAATGCATTAGAAAAAGAGAGACAGGACAAGTGCATTTGAAAACTGAATTGCCTAGAAATCAGCAAAAAGGGTTGCTATTTTAAGCAACACAGAAAAGTAACAATGTGAAATCTCAAGCTGCCAGCATATTCCATTTTCTTCGCAATTAAGGGATGGAAAGAAACCAACTCTTCATTGATTTTTATTTCACAATGCTTGTCAGGTTTCAACAACTGGTACCAAATATAGAGGAACCCACCCCATCTGGCTACATATTTCTCTATAGCCCCTTCTCTTCAAGCATCCTCATTTGCCTCATTATACTAATTTTGTATAATAAGGATACCAAGATAATGCACTTAGAGTTCCAGGCTCTGCTGGGGGAGGCTGATCTGTAAAAGAGCGTTATTGTGTGAGGTACTGCAAGAATGGCTTGCCTTTTCCCCACTCTATAAGTTGTGCCTCCTACCACACTACTATTGCTGGCAACAGCTAACATTTCCCTGAGCAAAGACTTGGGCACTCCCTTGCAGACCTTCTTGGGTAAAGGTCTGAGCTTAATCTGTTGCAACAGGCTGGAAATTCTATTGTAACTTTATTCAAATATATCTCCAGGTTTCATGGTTAGTGAGTCATTCTGACAGAAATATAACAGAAAATTCAGAAACAGTTGAAAGAGAAAGGTACGTCTTCCTAGCTTCCATATTTCAACTCCCTAGATGTTTCTCATTCTAATTAGAAGAGACATTTCTAATAATTTCTAATCCTGTACTAGCCCTTTACCACACCAGCTGGTCCATGGTTGTAGCAACTTAAGCTTAGCCCAGAAACATCCTCTTTATCTAAGAATCAGTGCAAATCCCCACGCTTTAGTGGTGCAAACCTCTAACACAAAGCCCAGCCTAGAAACCCACACAAGCTCCAGAAGCGACATGGTTACAATAAGCATCAATCCTGTAACTCCAGACATCAAAAATAAATTCAAAACACATCTGAACAGCATATTTTTCTTTCCTCACAAGTGCTGTTACAGCTTCCCATTTTGCCCTCAGTCTCATACTGAAGATAGGAAAGTTTGGAATGGGGGTTAATGTCAGGAAAAAGAAAAAACCCTGTTTCTTATTTCAATGACACCTCCAGAAGTGGAATCAGGAACAATAACTAAGAAATAGTTTAAATTCAAGTAAGGCAAGTATTGTTTTAAAAAAATCATGACTGTTCCAATTTTTTTTTAAAGTATAATGTGCTTTAAAATGCTGGATCTCAATATGAGAGATTGTCTAAAAAGGTAACTTCTTCAAATCCTAAAATACTCTGAAACAACAAACCACTGTCAGAAGCATTCTCCTTTTTGCTTAGATTTACTTGACATGGTGTGTCTTACTTTTAATGCCCACGTAATTGACACACACCGTTAAAGTGAACATCACCTAAAAGGTCATGTAAAATACACCTGAGAATCCTGAATAAAGAAGAATTGCCCAAGAGTAAAAATTACACTAGTGGCCCAAAAGACTAATTTACACTGTGAAGGAATGTTAATGTTGTTGTGATTAGTGACTAGCCAGAATCTGTCATTTCCCTCTTTCAATGGTGTTTATACAGGTCATGGAGCTTCCACAGAGACATTTATCCAACTCACAAGGTAACGTCAAACTTGCAGTTACAGAACTCCTCAAGAAAAATTAATGGACTAACATCAAGATCTCACATTAAAACATTATATTCAGATAATTTAAATGTTTGGGTTCTGTTCCATAAATCAGATGCACCAACCTTTTCAGTTACATTTCCCTTCTTTTTAGCATTAATTACTGAACATAATTACAGCAATTATGAAAATTAATAACTAACTCCTACTAGCATACTTTTGCTTTCCATAACATTACAGAAAGACATCCATTATTGCAATTTCCAAGGTTGTTTCTACAGGCTCTGGTACTAACTGTGCCTTTTTTGTACAATGGTAACTCACTGATTATGCTGTAACTTTAGGGTGGTATTTTAGATTCAAGGCTGAGTAGGTTTTAAAAGGCTGTATGTCAAACAGGTGTTGTGAGCTTCATGCAAATACGACTGCATTAAACAGTCTACAATCTGTATATGAGGACAACATTGACTTCTTATCCTAAGTATCTTGGACTCTGAAAAACAGAAAAGGTAAAGAAGTTGGACAATAAGATGTAATCACGCTGTATTAATGATCTACCCTCTTTTTACTTCTCTATCTTCACCACATTTCCTTTATGTAGAACACTGGCCCCACTGCAAAGATCACATCTAATTTCACATCTTCCCATCCAGGGAAGATAAAAATTCAATCATACACCAAAAAAACACAGATGCACAGAATAGCTGAGGTTGGAAGGGACCTCTGGAGATCGATTAGTCCAATCCTCCTGTAAAAGCAGCATCAACTAGAGTAGGTTGTCCAAGGCCTTCTCCAGTTGTGTTTTGACTGTCTCCAAGGATGCATACTGTACAGCTTTAAGATTTTAACTCAGCTAAACTGACCCCCACTTGCTATAAATGTTGCTGTAAGCTTCTTATAGTCAGCATTTTGCTCCAAAAATTTCGAAGTTATGACAACGGCAGAGCTTCACAACTGTAGTCTGAGGAGAAAGTACTGAACACAAAAAGGAACTTTCTATTACTATGGCTACTCCATCCTTCAGTTAAAGCAGGAATTACATGAGTTTACCGGTCCAGACGTCTCTGCTGTGAGGACTCATTCTGAGACAAGACCATTTGCACAGGTGATCATATAAAAGGTTAACATCTTCATGTTGCTTTGAGGTTATCAAGCAGTCAAGTGTTCTGGACAAACTCAAATGATTTAAGAAGAGTCATAAATAATTCTTTGTTATCTGGGTAGTGTGTGAGGAGTTGTTAGGTTTTTTTTGTTTTCTGCAAATGAAACATTACATATGGGATTAGGATCTGCTCATAGCAACAGTTCCCACAAAAACAGAAAGTAGTTGTGTCATTCCAAGTGTTCTGTCCCTACACATTGGGTGGAAAATTTGGAAAACAAATCTCTTGAACCTGAATAATCAGTGCATTGGGTGGAGAACTCACTTTGCAGCTCTGAATATTCACCTCTGGAACGAAGTTCAAACCCACGTCAAACTGATGTAACAGTAAATTCTCAAAACAGAGCATTAATAATGAAACTTCTAGTTAGAAATCAGCTTCAGAAGGACAATGCCTAGGGCAATCTTTCTTTCCTTTTTTTTTTTTTTGTTGGGTTTTTATTTGTTTGTTTCTTTGGTTTTTAATTAGCTGTTGAACCCTCTATGGTCAGGGTATTCTAGAGCTGTACTCTGAAAGAGAAATCCTTAATAATTTTTTTTTTGTTTTTCAAGATTGTAACTACTACATTACGTCCTAAGTTGGTTGAAACTTTAGGTCTTTGTTCAGATCTCTGAAGGATTTATCAATTGCAAGTTCACCTTCACGGGGAAAAGAACCAAGGCAAGAGGACTAAAAAAAAAATATTCAAGCCAAATTCCTGTAAGACTAAGTTTTGGGGCACAGAAAAATACATCCCTATCTCATCCTTTCCTGCTCCTAATAATTTTCTCTACCTATAGAAACCAGTTCTGTCCGGGTAAGACAGAGGACTTGAAAAAAGTCAGAAAGGTGGGGAAGTGCCACTGAGCGCTACTTTATTGCACTTTTTCCACTTGCTGGATCCAAACTGTATCAGCAGTGCAATGTCTTGAGAAAGGTGTTCTTCAGTGTATGTTTGGTTTTGCCAGAAAAAAGAAATTCCAGAAATCCTGCTAAATTTCCAACCAGATCTACAGAACCACAGGTTCTCAATAGGTAGTTGCACTTTTGGATGTTAACCTGTAATTAAATACACCTTTGACGTTCATTCAACAACTCCATAGTTGTAAAATGTGTTTGTTTTACTTCTGCTTATAATAATAATGCAAGAGTCACATCATTTAAATGCTGCAGAGTACACTTGAATGCAGACATTGTACTGGCAACAACGGTGCAGCCACAAGTGACCCAGCTGACTACCAAGATATCTTGAAGCCTCCTGGCAACAGAACGATTTCTGTCACTGCAGAAACAGACATTAAGACAGATCACAGACAAATACACAGCATTTAGTCTCTCACTACATCCATGAATAAAGTTTTAGGTCAGCACATTGACAGCTATCAGACAATACAAAATGAGCCAGCGACTTCAGTGGAACAGGTATTACAGTATTTCCAAACCCACAGGCAGAATGGGTGTAAAACCAGATGTGTTACGAACCACAGTCAGTACATCATAGAGCAGTTTGATCAAACCTACACCATCCTCTCAGAGAAATTTGGTGCTTTTCGTCTCAAATTTAAAGCTAAAAAAAGCTCTGCTAAAAACCAGTAGTACTACCAAAAAGGACTCTTAGCATCACTGATGACGTTCAGCCTATAGGACAGATAAATTAAGTACTTCAGTAGTAACAACTTGCACATTAGGGGAATGCTCTAGGAAAAAGGCAGACAAAAAAAATGCAGTTTCCCCCTCCGGTCTGTTGTAAAGATTTCCATTAAAATAATTAATCAGAAACAGTTTAAGAAACATTGTGTCTTTCATCCATCCCATGAAGACTTCTGGTTTTATTTGATGCAGAAAAGAAAGGTGTAAGTGAGTATTTTTTGACAGAGCTTTCTGACAAAATGAAGCGTACGACAAAGTGGTGCTGCAGGTCTGGTGTGAAATGAGCAAATGCAAATCAGCTGAGTTTACAGAAGCACGTTTTCCCTTTGATTAATCTTAAGGCTGGCTGTAAGCAAAAGTGCTTACCTTGCTGATGGATTTTGTATGAGAGTGAAGAATACAAATTTGGGAAGAAAATGCTTCCAAATTCAGAAGTGTTCTGCAAATGTATGTATTTTCTGAAGAACAGAAAATTTCTGCCCTTTCTCATCCTGTAGTCAGTCTCACGGAGCCTGAATGAAAAGGCAGAGATTTCATCCATAAGCCTCAGGCTTATTCTGCCAGGAAAGCTCTACATTTGACATTCTATATTGTGACATTTTATTACTAGCGGTGCTCTGACAGAATAAAATGACATGGCAGAATGATGATTTCAATTCAGTGGAAGATTTGAATAAGATGCTTTTTCCTGGGTGCACCACTTCATATTTTTATTAGTGCGAGAGGCATTAGAGTTCACAGCAGTGACATGAAAAACGTTTTTAAGCTACCGATTTTTAAAGTAATGTGAAGCAGTGGTAATGAAGAAAATAATGAATTTTAAGGCTGATCTCAATTACCTCTCTTCTGGAAAAGTGTTCCATATTCTTTCATTACACTTTCCATTTCTGCCTAGGAGGACAATGAGGAATTAAAGGGATTTCTCAGAAGCTGCATAAGCAGGTAGGGTTTTAAAACATTTTTTAACTATGCACATTAGTTTTCCAGAATTGGTACTGATAAAATAAGTTACCTTGGAGGTCGAGTTATGCTGTTAATGTCAAAAATTTCATGCTCAAGGAAAGGAGGAAGGGAAGAAAAGTTTTCTTGTTATGTGTTTGTACAGTGCCTAACACAAAAGGGTTTGGGCCCATCATAACAGGCCTCTACCTCTTGTCTTCTGACTGTAAAAATATTGTACGTATATCAAGATATCATATACTTGAAGTGCCGTTTTGGTTTGATGAGTAATCTTCAAAAAGGATTGCAGACACTCTCGAGTCCACTGGATAGAATCACTCCACTCACTGTCGTGTTTTTCTACTACCCTCCCCAGTATCCGCTACTAACTAGAGCAAGGTACTGCACTAGGCAGACCATTGGTCTGACAGTTATAGCACTTTCTATATTTATACTGAGCATATCTTAAGCTCTGTATTAATTTGGATTAAACATTATCACATACAACATGTAAAATTTATACCCTGCATATTCAGGTTACAGGGTCCATAGGTTACCATTTTATCTTTCTTAGTTTTATTTGAAATACATATTTTTAAAATAGTGCCTGTCAGAACACTGTAAGATTTACAGTATTTTCAGAAAGTGATATTTTGCCCTTTGAAGAGGGCCTTCTTAATAAATGCAGTGTAATTATTTAAACTGCTTAGTACACGTAACCACGGAGAACAGTCAGTTTGACAGTTCCTGAAATTACCATCAGGAGCAGAGTTCAACTATTTGAAGCTCCGTGAATTATATTCTAATGGCCTGAATCTATTTGCTTCTTTTTGGTCAATTCTTACTGTCGATGAATCTACAAATACCTCATGAAATCGCTTCAATTTATGGAGTCACAGATTAAAACACAATCCTCTCTGCAGAAAACAACTTGTCTTGTTATGCTACAATAGTAACCCTGAATGCACTGTGGAAACAGCCTGGGAAAAGCTTGAGATCAATGGCAACTACTGTTATCTCAGTGAAAACAGGATAAAGCCCCGAGGAGAATTTGCTTGTACTGATCAGTATAAATCTAAAGAGTAATTATGACAAATCGAGTTATTATAAAGGGCTTTTTTTTTATGCCCATGAAATTTTACTCTGAACTAAGCATGTTCCAAGACCTTCCACTTTGCTGACTCAACCTTTCTTTATGTTCTTGCCTCCTCAGTCGCATTGGTTCAACAGTTTGTGCAGCTGCACCCTAACCTGAATAGGCAAATGGTCTGCTTTAAAAACCAAATAAAAAAAACACCCAAGCAAATGTTTTTCTGAAAGAGTGTTTAGAAATTTTTTAAGCTCATTTAAGGCTCACTTCACTGATGAGTTTCACAGCATTTTCATGCTAACACTCAAGTTTGCAGAACTGAGGGGACTATGACCTCCATCTCAGAAGAGGGGAATAAAATGATTAGTAACAAGTGCCAAGAATGTTATAAGGTTAAACTGAGTTTGCCTCAAAAACAATAGCAAGGTGAACCATAGCTAAACTCCATAACATCACATTTTTATGTTTTTTAAGGATGTGCTGGGAAATGCAAACGTTCAACGGAGAACAGAAATTGTCACATTTAAAAATGTACCAGTCAAGATTTGCAATGTCAACTACATCTACTAATAATTGACAAAATCTTACTTTAAAATAGTACTCTTACTTTCATATAAATCATTTAAATAATACTGTTGCTATTCATAATTCACTACAAGAGCAGTGAAGACTCCATATGCTTTAAGATTATTTCAAGAGAAATACAGCAAGACAAATAGCTGGACTTACAGAAAATTTGTCCAGAAAATATGATCAACTGTGATTACTTGTTTCTAATATATGCAATTTCTACTACCCCCTCCAAAAAAAGCTAAGGATTATATGAACAAATAACAAACTTGATTTATACAATGATAATCCCTGCCAAGAATGCTTACTACCTAGGATTTAGACACAGTGGGTGAATTAAAAAAGTCACCTAACAAAAAAATGGGAGTTATAAATTCAAAATATGACATCTGTATAACTTTGTAATTAAGAGCTATTTCACAGCAGAACAATTTGCATTTCAAAACAGAAGCAGTGGTATGAATTTAAAAAAAATAATTTTGTCTTTTATCACATAATGAACACAACATTAAACTGCTCCAAGCTTATTACTGAAAAATCAATAATTACAGTATTTAGAATATTTAAAATTTCCTTTGAACCTCAAATATCACACAAACCATGTGGTGAGGAAGAAAAAAACATGTTGTCTGACTCCCAGAAAAACTAAAAACTCAGAGCACAGCTCTTGCCATACTTTCATAAACAACAGATTTTAGTGCAGTCATTGATTTACAAAAGAATTTCCCAAGTAAGGCAAAACATCTAGCCAGTGATTTATGACAATGGTAGGAAGTGCACTAGGAGCTGGGGCTGCTCGCAGAATTTCTGCAAGTACAGCACAAAAAAGTCTCTTTGATACAATTTGCTTATATGGGTGAGCGTATGTTAAACATCACATGCTCTGGCTCAGTGAAAAGAGAGCAAAGAGTTGGTTTAATGAAACAGAAGTTAATTTAAAACTATTATACAGCTTCATTAAATACTTAAAATGGTCAAAATGACTTACAAGAGTAGCTAGCATTTCTATCAGAAACTAAATGATTCTTAAATGCCATCAGTTTCTGCCAGGGATTCATCTCTTACATAATCATTTTCTTTCTGTTTTTCATTTTTCACGCTTTCCATGATAAATGTAGTTAGCTTAGCTTGCCTATGACAAGAAAATCCACATAATCATACCCAGCTTCTCTCTTTGGTTTTGCACATGAATGCAAGCAATCCCATGGACAAAGTTGGAAGCTTTGAAAGACAACATTCAACTCATACATGGATCTTGCTAATTGCTATTACTGTCGATCTTGAGATTATTACATCTACCATTTCTTAAGATCAGAGCCCTCGTGACTGCACAGGGACTGAAACGTATCTATTATCATTAAAAACAAACATTCAAGTATGAAACAGAAATTAAATAGAAAGGATACCATAAATCGTGCCTATTCAGTTTCCCAATAGGTTGAAGACTGTACTAGAAGAGGGGTAGTTCTGACACGTGCTGCACACGCAGCGCTACAGCTCAGGGCTAGGAGGAATTCTCTGGGGGTAGAAGCTGTGCTTTTATGACATGATTACACTGACTACCAAGTGAATATGCAGTACCCATTCACAAATACAGATGTTATTACAAGAAAGCAAACAAGAAGTAATGGCAATAAAGTTTAAACATGCTATTTTTGAAAGATTCTTTAGGAGAACTAATTGCAAAGAACCTTGCAGCAAATGCGTAGATTTTTTTGAAATGTCCCCTTGTAAATCTGGTACTAAACAGAACACTTGTTTAGTTTTTGACTGATGTTAAGGATTTCGCACTTGAGATTCAAAGTGATGTCCTCACTTATCAGCCAAAAGATGCATCAGAACTGTTCTAATGACATCAGCTTTCTCCAAGACAGAAGTTTACAACTGAAAGAGCCAGTCCACAATTCTCTTTCACTAAAGAAGACACAGTAACCACATTTAACTAATTTAATTTTCATATCAAGTTTTGCAAGAATTTTGTAATGTAATAATACAGAAGAAATCTAATCTTGGACCTAAGATAAGATCTATTACTTGACAGGTTATACAGGATTTAAAAATAGCATCACAGAAATATGACATTAATCTTTCTAATGAATGGTCCCAATGCAAATTAAGTGCAGTTTGCACAGACATTAAAAAGCCAATAGATTCTGTTAATGAAATTGTTGTATTCAAGAAATCCTCTGGCATGTTGATTGATCTAAATCCAAAGTGATGTTTCAAAAGCAATTACTGTAGTCAGTTCTTTATTTTCCTGTCTCACATTAATTCGAAGCAATGTGCTGAAAGTAAATCAGCAGCATTGCGATTTCTTGATGCTATTGTCAGAGGCCAGAAGGCAACATATTCTCCCCATCACAAATAGTTAAATCACTAACTCCTTAGCAGCAGCAAAGAGTAAAACTTTGCAGGCTTTTATATCACAAAGGATATTTTTAGCAAAACATGGATTTACCAGTGGGAACTGGATGCACTGATACCAGAAGATACGCAGCAAGCTGTTATTTGATATATCAAGCATTATTCAGTGGGTTCTGTATAAAAGCACCTCTAGGAGCTGCCTTGGCATAGGGGGCACAGAAGACTCAACAAGCACTGTGCAGCGCCACGCACTCCTGCCCGGCCAGGAGACCGGAGTGCACTAACACTCTTCTACAATTTACACCAAAAGTTCAAAATAAGCTATAAGGCAACCATCTACAGCAGATTTTGTGTCCGTATGAAATGCTGAATACAAGAGATGTCCTAACTGTGTACTTACATGCCTAACTGTACAAAGTTTTGGTCTTGGAAGACCACCATGTGAGGTAAAGTAAAATCAAGGAAGCATGGCCCAACACTTGGTTTCTGTGACCTATTATTTGCCAACTGAGTCAAAAAGATGCCATGTGGTTTCAAAGTTGCAGCCTGGGCAGAGTAGAATAAAAAGGGAATGGGGAAAGGCAAAAGACCAGTCAGATGTTTTCCAGTTATTTTTAAATTGTTCTGTAATTATTCTTTTCCTTCTGAGCCAAATGATTTTTTCTGATTTTAATGAAGAGTTTCTCCTTTTTAGCTGTGCACTTAGGTCAGGAAGGAATTATTTGGATGTGCTAGAGTCAGAGGCTAACAGGGCCTCCTTAGCACAAAATACTCTCAACAAGGGACTGGTCCCACGATACGTGGCCCCAGTCTAAATGGAGAAGCAATTCAGACTGGGGCCACATATGCTTCTTCAACCCACATTCATAGCTCTACAGGTTGAGGAGAAACAGTACTGCTACTAGGAGAAGAAACTGCTAAGAGTGTTTAATACTTCCTTAATAAAATCGTATTTACAAAGATTGTTTCCCTGAAAATAAACAACAGAAGATAGAGGACTTATTGCTCAATGTTCACACCATGTTTTCAGCCTATGAATTACCTGAAGAGCTGCCAGCTTTTCCACAAAATCAGAGCATATTGTCTCTGTGCTATTTTCTTTGAATATGCTGTTGGGTTTTCCAGTAACAAACACATATCTCTTCAGCAAAACGTTCTGAGCCATTTGCTGCAACTTTGGCTGTAACTTTGGCAGACTTCCAGGGCTAGCTATTCAACAAATTTCAAAGCAACCCATAATCAGCAGGCAACTTGAAAAGTTCTCAGCCCTTCCTTGGGTTCACACATTGGCCTCAAATGGTTATACAAATGTAAACACAATAGCAGTTTTTTCCACTGTGCTTCTGGAGCACTCTTTCCATTTTGATTTTATTTGTTAGGCATTGGCTGCTCTGCAATGCAAGCCATTGCACAGTGAGGCTGAATAACAGGGAGGTTCACTTCAGAACTGCACTCCTGATCCAGTGAAGATGCACTTTGTACCTTGTTACAGAGATTTAAATACTTATACCAAATATCTCTGTTAGAGTTGAGACTATACCTGAATTTTTACTTGAATATTCAGGAAAAGTGGAAATCACAAAAGAAACGAGCTGCCATTCAGTCCACAGAGCAGCCAGCCAATCAGTTTAAACTCTTTTTTGGACATCGCCCTTCAGAAAAATCTCCAAGGCTGTCACATGTCTAAGTCAGGGACATCCTCCCTGCAGAAAGGGAGCAGAGCATGGCAACCAGGGAAAGAAAGATGTTATTTAAAAAATACAGATATAGACAGAGATAGGTAAAATCCTACCTTTCCACAATAAACTTTTGCCTTACTTTAAGTAAATTTTCTCCTCTTTCCTGAGCACAGTTTTATATTTCTAGGCACTTGTGAAACTCCAGTCAATTCATCAAAACACTGAGATTCTATTTTTACAACATACAACAGATGAAATAATGATCTATTTTTATGACATGGACCAAAATAAGAAGCTGAATAGCAACAAAGTACACATCTTCTGATATTTCAAAGACCTGGAGATATGTACTGTAGGTTTTGTGGGTGTTTTGTCCAATTGTTAGTAATGAAATTGCAAGTGCACACTTTATATTTAGCAAGTCTTAGGAACATTTTACAACATTAAATCAAAGATTCCATAGTTCATTCTCTAGTCTTAGTGTTTAAGTGTGGATAAATTAGAAACAAAAGTTCTTGCTTAAAAACACAACTTCAATAGAACTTAAGGCATTTAAAAGACTTAAGTACAGAGATCTTTCTCAGATTAAATTCTTGTTAATTCTACTGAATTTCTAATTTACTGACATTACATTTACTATGGCCAGGATAACAATCCTTATCAGTGGGAAGTAAAACAATCTGCCACCTAAAGTAACATGCATTCGTTTTAAAGTTAAGACCTCCCATATGCAAGCAGTCAGTCAGATCCTATCATCACCTCCAACTGTACTGTGTTTTCATGCCCTGGGAAAGTTTCCTCTATTTCTGTCAGTGTACAGCAACATTTGTGTTTCTGCAGTGCAATCTCTTTGTTTTTTTCTCTTCTGCACAATGAATAAAAATCGTTATTCTGTTTCCTGGATGTTTAAAGACAAGGAGTTTCTATGTAATCTTAAGGAATAGATGAACCAATCTATTTTAAAATTAAGCATACTCCTCTCTGTCTCTAACATAACAATCTGAGTTTTAGCTAATTTCATAGTTAATGTAATGAATTAAAACTTGGTAAGTGAAAGGTTGTGTCCTGCCTGAAAAGACTTCTTGGATTACTTTGCCTGTGTTCACAGTTTTCTCAGAGGCTTTGCATCATGCACCTCATATGCTGAGATTTTTTTTTTTTACCAGTTAAAATTTGATCCAAAACTCCCAATTCACAAAAGCTTGTAGCCAGTGACACAAGACTGAGCAATACAGGCAAGGTTTCTTGAATAGAGCAGGTCACATTAAGTAGGACTTCTGATTTTGTAGTTGCCTTCATGCACAAATACCCCTACTTTACTAACAGATGCTGGATTGCCCAACCACGTTTTCTGCAAGAACAAACACAGATTCATACTCATTTTTCCAGGTGCAGTACTGTAAGTTTCAGTCAAATGAAAATTCAGCTTTCATTATCTTCAACACAGATCAAGATTCTTCTAATATTATTGTGCCTAGCATACACGTAAAAATCAAAGTAACTGACTATCATCAATAAAGCTAATGTTTCTTCATGCTTTTCGTAAAAACAAATGTTATATTTTCAGTGTGTCTTTTAAGAACTACACAGTGAAAATTTCTAGTGGCTTGGAAAACTCTTTATCTCATCAAAACTTCAGCTCCTATTCTAAAAAATTAACCCAACACAATTTTCAGTTAAAAAGAGAAGCTTGTTGCAGTTTTAATCTCCAAAGACCAGCACTGTAATGCAAATATTTTACCCATAAAAGCTAACAGAATAATCCAGTTTTAATTTCAATGCTTAAATCCCATCCATTTTAAACACTTCTTTTTAGATGTCTAAAAACTTGAAATTGCTGTTTCTTTTTAAATGACAGAAACTCATCTTTTTTCAGCATAATTCACAATAGCTGAGTTCCTGGAACTCAAAAGACACTTTTAAAACTGCTGTCCAAGCTTTCACCACTTTACTCTGAGCTTTATTTTACTATAAACCACAGCAAATGTAAGAGAAACACTTGGAGAACACATGCACAGGGACACACACATGCACAATGACCTTCAACTGAACTTAAGGAAGCTTCTAATGAAAGAGTTAAAGACAACGACAAAGATGATGATGCAGATATACACTTTTTCTTTTTTTTTTTTTTAATTAAAACTGAAACAGGGTCTTAATTCTTTGGCCCTGCTACAAGTGACACTCCCATTCTCCGTTTATGCAATAAGTGAGTGAACATTCTGAAAGCTTTGCACGCGTTAGGCTGCGAGACTGAGGTCATACTATTACACCGAATCCACAGATTTCCCTTTAAAACACGTTGCAAACAATGAGAACACGCTGATCATCAGCAAGTTACTCCCTTCGCACAGCTAAGCTAATACATGGAGGTGAGTAGTTTGTGACCTTCAGCGTCTCTTTAAAAAACACCAGATATTTCTGTGAATCACAGTCACATGAAGATTGTTTTAAGAAAAGTACCGTTCCTGGCACATGCAGCCTCCCAACCAACACTAGTTCTAGCTTTGGGTTTTCTTACTCACGAGTGTCTCAGAGCAATGCTGTATTAAGTAGGCCAACAAAAAGAGTGACACTAAACTGTGAGAGAAGCATTTCATGTCTGTTTGTGTCTGTGATGGGGAAACAAGACTTGTCTGGACTCCGCGGCCAATACAAAATATTGGCAAAATAGCTGGAAGTTTTCCTAGCTGTAAGGCAGCACATTTAAAACCATAACAGCTAAACAAAGAAGCTCCTCATCTTCTCATATAATTTTCACTTTTTTTAGTATTGCTAATCTGCTTTCTCCCAGGGAAAAAAAGGCTTTTTCTCTTTTCTGTTCACCCCAAATAAATGAAGCTAAATAACAAAATGAAACTAATTAAAACCAAAGAAAATAAACGAAATAACTAGGTAATTTTGGCCATCCATTAAACCATTTTGCTCACCATGCACACCTATCAAAGCAAGATCTGAAGGTGAATTAATCCCAGTGGATTAGCAAAAAGACAACCACAGATGTTCTTAGGACTAGGACACACGATACAATAAACAATACGTCTGAATATCTGTCTAGTCGAGAGATATTTGGAAGTGTTCTGGAACAGCAGCGAACATAGTGCTGAGACAGCTCATGAGGCTTCACCAAGGAAGCTAGATTAATTCACAGCGACTGTGGATTTGTTCTCTTATAGAATCCACAGTGCCTCCAGGGAGTATTTCTCCAGCCACACAACATTTCCCTAGCCTTTCTTCTCCTTTCATGGCAACTTAACAGGGAATTGCCCGAGCTGCTGAAACTATAGATTTGAACTGAGTAAAGACAAAACAACAAAAAATCAAACCCACAGATAAACAATTTAATCTCAATATGAAAGTTTTTATAATTTGTATCTCTAAAACGATAGTCTATGATTATTTTTTTTTCTTCAATTTTCCTAGATAATGAATGGTCAAAATTATGCTGTGGATGTACTACTATACAAGCATAATCAGAAAGCTAACTCTGTAAACACATTCATCATGGTTAAGAGCGAAAAAAAGCTCTGCAGAAGTAGGAAATACTTGACTATAGGGTAGAAGTGGCAATTTGTGAAACATGATCAATTTTTTAAATAATTTTGTCCTTTCCATATATTGTGCAGTCACCAGTGGAAAATTCCTACTATTTGTGAGGTTATAAGGCTATAAATCAAACAAAATAGGAAACGTCTCCTCAAGCCCTCAACAAATAGGGTACAGCTGCAATAATAGTTTTATGGAATAAAAGGGTTTCTATATTCATTTTACCAACACCTTAGATCATTAACAGTCATCACTCTAATTTTTTTTTATGGTGCAATAATAAAGTACTGTTCTACTTGGCAGCTCCCAAGTTTAAGTTGAGAATTATCCAGTATATTTTAGCATTGTTTACATTTAATTTTAGACTAGCTAAGATTGGTTGTGTGACCCTAGTCCCAGGTCAAATAACAGACATTTTACCATATTATGTGATTTAAAGTAAAGTACCATCTGAGCTAAAATAAGGAAGCTGAAAAGGAAAGAGGAAGCAAGTTCAGGCACCCTCCAGCACAACTGATTGTAATAAATCAGCTGAAGAGAAACGTGAAAAAAATTCTTCATAAGAGACAGGCAGGATGTTTGTCCAGTTTTATGAAATGATGCTCAGTTGCTGCATTAGAAGTTCTACCCATGTGCAATTTAATTCTTACTTTTAATGGGTTTATACTTAGAAAAAACAGTGGACGATTACATCTTTTCCATCAGCGCTTGAAACTAAAGATCAAAGACCAAGTGACATAATTCTGTCCTTTGAAACTCATCCCAGGAATCATCAGTGCTCAGCTGCCACATGAAGAGAACAAAGTCCCATCCCAAAGCCAAACTAAGAATTCCTAGTGACTTAACTGAGGAAAGAATGAACGCTTAGTTCCTCAGAGATTTCACCTGGAATGGGGAATAAACAAATAAGAAACCCTTAAGAAAAATGAGAGGAGAGAGAGAAGAGAGAGGAGGGATGTCAGCTACAGTATAATTCTAATAGGCAAAATCTTCATAATCTTATTGTATCTTTTATCTCAAAAAAAAGAAGTGGTGTGGGTATGCTCCTTGCGAAAGAACTCCATTTTTCTTTTTTTAACTTTAAACTTTATTTGTCATTTGTAATTGAAAACTTCTCTGTGTCGGAGAAGCTTCTTTCCGCTTACGATGACCAAAGCCATAAACCTAAAATCCAGGCTTCTTTTTATCTCATGATTAGATAAAGAACTTGGGTACAGGCCCATCTTGAACATCAGGTTGTCACAATATTCTTCTGTTTTCATAAGACTCCTGAACATGTTTTGGGAGCATATAATGTATTTCTACAGGAGCATTAAAAAATAATGCAACTTTTCAACATGATGTAGAATTCAAGTCTGAACAAGTTAGTCAATTCTATGCTGAAGCAACCTAATAAGAACCAAGCTACAAAGCACAGTGTGCCATGAAGCACGTAAATTAGCATCTTCTTTTCTTGGCACTTTAGTGACTGTTTGCCTCTACACCTACACCTACACCTACCTACACAGCCTTTGTGTCATTCGCAATAAAATGATTACATCTCATATGAGACAATATGACAAAATTTTAATAGCAAAAGATGATACTTCAGAAATTATTGAATAAAAAAAATGTGTGAACAAAATATACCGACAGACATGCATTGCTTCAAAGCACAATTTACGTTTTCGCTAGAGGTCTGTGGAGTGTTCAAAATGTTCTGAAACGCATCAGTCTTCTGTAAGTTGCAGCCTAGGTGACAGACAGGTGGTATATATACCTGTGCACATTCAACTTTCACATGTCACTGCCATCTATGATTTTATAAATGCTGTAAATCTCTAAAAAGTAGGTGCATTTTTTGATGCTCAGAAGATTGCTACCTCCAGGCTAGATATCCAAAGTAAATGTACGTGGAAAACTGTTGGAGAAATCCAAGTGGCGAAAAGATTCCTCATCATTAGAAGAATTCAGCATAGCAATAGATTGCACAGAAAGGCGGGGGAATCCCTTCAATTCAAGCTGCACCCTATAGCAACCCTTTGTCTTGTTCCAGTTCTCACTCTTACCAAAATTCTACATGGTTTTAGAAAAAAGACACCAAAATGGGAATAGGTGATTTCCAAATATTATTTTACAAGTGACTGTGGCTACCTAGACTTTTGGTGAGAACAGGACTGTAAGTTAATTCTGTAGTTATGTGTTTAAAATGTAACCTTCTTCATGCATGTGAACAACTACTATACAGTTCAATTCCATTAATTCCATGGAGATCTAAATTACAATTGAAACACGGTGTGCAAAAGTTTCACTAATAAACACTCCCAAATGTTTTCTATAAGAAACAGTCATGTGAAATTCACTCAACAGAGTTCAAACTCTAAACTTATTCCTCCCCCCCAGCATACACTCCTAGGCTTTTTAGATGTTTACAAGGTCTCTGTGGGTTTTTTTTTTTTTGTTAATGAAAAAAAAGTTATCTATGTTCTGGAAAAAAAGGAGGTATTTAAGCAGTTAGGCTCACAAATTGAACTATGTCAAAGTCCATCTCTTTTTGTCATCATCCATTAAAATAACATTTATTTAAATCATATAGTAGTGGCTTAACAAGCTGAAATAAATTAATGTAAAACCAGAGCCAAACACTGCTGGAAGCATTCCAAACACACAGTTTGGACATACATATAAAAAGTCCCCTTTGTACTGTGTGTTGAGGGAGTCCATTACTCAGATGACTTCTGCAACACTGGCCTGACCTACAGCTTATTTGAATAGCAGAAATCTTTTTATTGACATCTTGGGCTTTGGATGTATTTCTGTTTACTTTGTCAAACAGTCCAAGCATCTGCTATTTACTCCAGGAAATTATACTCGATGTAAAGAAATACTCTGTTTGCAACATTTTCCAGGATAGCAGATGTGAAAGCATTATCAAATCTGAGCAAGACTTTGCCTTATTATGTAAAAGAACCCTCTAGCATGGTTTTCTACTGCATTACAAACAACTTAAAAGACCAAGAAATTAGTAGACATTCACCTAGGGAAGACTTTAGTGTTCTAATTAGTATTACATTAGTTAATGATTTAACTCTGTTTTTCATATGTCCCTTTGATAATTATCACACTATATTCTTGACTTTGTCTCTAATATCCATAACAACTTCACTACTGGAGGTTGAGATTCTTCAAATTTCATCCAGCCAGGCTCTGAACTCGCAATGACACCAAGCAACATTTTTCCAACTCTTCACTTAGGTTTTCCAGAAACTATTTTTGGACTGTCAGTTTCATGCCACTTCCAGATCTAGTTTCTATCAGATTCAAATATGGAAAAGGTAAGAGCAGAAACGCAGACTGAAAATAAAGGTGAAAAAGATCACTTCCAGTGACTGACCACACTTCAAGATATGCCATTGATTTAAATTGATACAATCTATGCATTTGCAATAGTTAACCTAACATTATTGATAAGTAGCACGAAAGATCAAAGTTAAAGCTCTGCATTTAGCAAGATGGGGAGTGGGACTATACAGAGATTCATGTGGAGTCTCCTTCTATGGAGATATTCAAGACCCACCTAGATGCGGTCTTGTGCAGCCTGCTGTAGGTGACCCTGCTTTGGCAGGAGGGTTGGACTAGACGACCCACAGAGGTCCCTTCCAACCCCTACCATGCTGTGATTCTGTGATTCCTATTCATAAAGTTTTCATGGTCTATCTTAACAGCAAGTAGGGAGTTTTTCTCTCTCCTATTTAGATGGTTGTTAGAAACTTAATTTAGAGCCTGAATTTATTCAGAGCTAATGCATACATTTATTTGACTTTGTACCAACATGTAATTTAGCTTAGATAATACTACTCTCAATAGCTACGTGAAGGGATAATCAGATGTAGAGTAATAGGGAAAGAGAAACCTCAGCATGCTTTTTCTCCTAGGTTTAAGCTTTGTTGGTCTCTCTTTGTAAGCTAAAAACCAGCAGACATCATAAAACTGAACCCTTAAACCAATTTGTCAAACCCATTTAAAAATTAGTAATGCTATCACATAGTTTGAAGATATGAAATATATGACCTAAAAACCTGAGGAGCAACCTAAAAGATAGGAAACACCAAATTCTGTAGAAGCAAAACGCAGCTAGTGGGGGAAGGGTTTCCTCTAATAAATACAGACGATTAATTTCTCTGATGACAGAAGCAGGTCTAATCCCCAAAAACATTTTTACCAACATAATATACAGCCCAGAAGTTTTACATCAGTAAAATTCAAAGACTTCTTTGCAGAAATGAGACCTTCAAGCCTTCGTTTACTGAGCGGACCTTCGGGAGCTCAGTAATGCACGACAAACTAATACTCTAGGCTATCAAACAGACAATCTGGATCAATGAGTGAGACAGCTAAGGTGACTTCTGTGTTAAATATATTTTAAGTGTTCCTTCTAAGCAGCGTGTACAGGTATAACCAAAATTTATTTGAATTCTTAAAACTAGCTGAAATAATAATCTGCAAGCACTATGCATTAAACAGTCACGAATTTTTATCTCGACGTAATCCCAGAACGCCTGCTCTAAGATCTCCCCAATTCAGTGCTCCTCATCTTAAAAGCTTCTGTAAGCGTGAGGAAAGCATATAGACCCATATAGATTAATCCTTTTTGTAATTTGATAGCATTCTGGAGAAATTTATCTAAAATCATTTCTTATTTTTATGGTAAATATCTCTCTCTATTTTTTTCCCTGCCCTGAAGGTATGGTATCATTGTGTATTAAATTCTATAATGTGTCCACAAGCAAACAAATATCTAATAAGGAGGTGTAAAATTTTAGTATTAAGCTCTGTGGGATTTCCCACGAAACAGACATTCTTTCTCATCTGCTGGGGATGTTAACACAGTGGATTGCAGTTATGCTGCAAAATTAGCTGAAAGTTTTACTGGTGAAACAGCTGTCTGCTGTGAGAAATGGGAGGGAAAATCTCCATTGGATCCTATCAGTCCTTTAAGGAATCCTGCCAGACATCAAGCCTGCCCTTGAACACGGTGCAAAACTGAAAAATTGCCCCTCCCTCACCACTCCCTCCTCCCAGAACCAGAGAAGCAACAAGAAAAGCTGCCTGATATATCTGACACCCTCCCCAGGAATATAACAGCTCGGCTAAATAGTATTACTTTCACTGTCTTTGCAAATGAGACTGCTGGACTGCCACATCGCTTTGGAGTCTGAGCTATTCTGATCTACTATTAGACTGGATTAATGTAACTGTCAAGCAGAAACCGTGTGTGACTTCTCATGTTAACAGCTCCAGCTGATTTAATGACCTTTTTAACAGGTATTTTATTCTGTCTCACATCTGTCAGATTAAACCACATTCCATGCAGAAAAATTGATCTTGCCTCATTCCTAGCCTTCAGATTTTTCCTATGCCTTGCTTCCATGTGCAAACACTCCTCTTCTCAATCTTCACACTGAGCTTTCAAGTTACACTCTCTCTTTCCAGCTAGGAGCAGCAAAACTGGATTCAATGTGTAAGCAATCAGTAATGCCTTTAAGAGCAACTGATGCTAAACAACATACTATTTCTACTTCTAGCCGAAGAGTCACTGCATATCAATTCCACAATGTCCCTGCCAACATACGTGCATCGCTATCACATTGAAAAAAAAGACTTCAACCCTACAGGCCACGCATGTACCATCTCCAAATTTTGAATATAGATCAGGACACAGGGACAGCACTGAATAATGATTTAAACACTTTTTCATTATGAAGTGTATAGCCACAATTCAGCAGCTGAAAAAATCACCACGAAACATTCTGTTACGATTACTCTCAATGGTAGGGAACCATCAGAAAGTACCAACTCCTTGTCCCTGCCTTAAGTGAACAGAGACATACATTTCTCTTTGCTGACTATCAACAATTGTCTGGCCCACAATAGATTTCTGTTACATTTTTAACTGAAGTAAATTGGGAATATCATACACATTTCACACCTACTTACAACAGTTGAAATGAAAATATTTCATCTGTTAGGTTTCATCTGATTTTTATAGTTTATAACACACCATAAAAACATACTTTAATTTTACAGTTACTTACGCACTTTCATTGTTGTCCTCTCAGTTTCACGGACTTGTATTATGCTCTAGAAACCCACACAACCGTCCAAATTATACGAATGAGCTTAATTTCCTTTATATTTGGAAATACTCTGTTTCGTTACATTTAAATGCGATTTCAGACAACATAATGAACAGTGAATATATCTTTCAGAAAATGGTAACTGTTTTTTTATTCTAGAAACCGAGTTCTTCTCGGGGGGGACATCTGGCAGTTATTTCATTTAAATTCTCTTTCAAAGCAATAATAATAATAATGCAACTGCATTTGCTAATAGGAATTGTATAATTCCTTCCTGCTATTGTAAGATGTTTCTGTTAATTTTTTTCTACAGGAGCTCTAGTGAAATTTCAAAGGTCTCGGTGTAGTCTGGGGGCAAAAATCAGGCCCGACATAAGCAGAGGCAGCTACATGAACTTACCAGGGCTCATTTTCATTTACGCTGTGAAACAAATTTATCCTACTTCTCCAGAGAATCAAGAAAGGATGTTGAGGCATAATTTTACGCAGTACAATGGAATGATTCCAGAATGACATGGTCTGACTATATTTGCAAACATGAAAGTTTCAGGCTAGAAACTATTTAGTACAATGTATGCGATTTTTTTGTTGTTCATACTAGGACTTTACACCTTTCTCACTCCAGCGATCCCCTTCCAATCTACTTCTTCCTTTATTCTTCTACTATTACCCCTTCACAATAGTCTCCCCCTGAGGTTACACAGAGACCCACATCTGCTCTGTCAGGGAAAAACCATACCCATTTGTCCTACACATCACTTGTTCAAACCCTCAAATATTTTCCATTCAACAGCTCTCTCTGTCATCACCATTATTTGCAAGTTTCTCCTTCAGATGTATCTTACCTTGGTAAGAACCTCTTAATGTAGCTCATTACCTCCACACATACTCCTTCAGAGTTACTCTGATATTTTCATTATCCAGATTCCTAACCCCATCACCAAGCTTGCTCTAGATTTCTAATTAATATACTAGATATTCCACTTTACCCCAAGAAATTGGGAAGTAGCTTTGGGATTAATTTAATCTGTAGTTAAACCTGTGGAGCTAAATGTGGAGCTACCATTTAACTTAAGGTGCATGCAATGCAATTGCCAAGTGTGGTGCCAATTTAGGAGACTGTCTTTTAGGTCAAATGGTAGAGGTCGGTTATTTGACACAAAGAAAATGATCAGCCATAATCTTAAAATATCAAACTGCAAAAAGGAAGCAACATCATACCGAAATATTTCAAGATATAACTCTGCTGACAATCTGTGGAAGAAACCGTATTCTTGCAAATAAGAGGACAAACCCTTGGCTTTTATTTGAATGAAAACCAAAATAGAAAGTTTGGACATTCTTCACATGAAAAGTTTGTTCTATATTTTGACATCTACAGACTGATTAATATTAAAAAGCCGTTGCCTTTATTAACTTACATTTCTAAGGATTACTTGGTTTTGAAACAGTGGAAGAAACAGTATTTCAGTAGCAAGGTCATGATCTAACTAGCACTGTTGAATCCAAAATAGATGCTCTGTTTTGCTATTACAGGGCAGAGCCAACAATCAAAAGACAGGAAAGAAATTAAAGATTTGGCTTAAGACCAGGCCCACAGCAGCTTTAGGAGACTCAACGTATTGTTTTCTTAAGACTCTATTAAATAAAAATAAAGCTACACACACACGACCAAGAAGCTCCAAACTGATGGAAACCATTTAACAATCCTGCTATAGTATCTTGACCTCACAGTCCTCCTGCTTCTATGGAACTGACATCCAACAGTTCTCTCTGAAAAGGTAGCCAAGTGAAGAAGCCTACAGTTTCATAGCTTTTCCTCACCTCCCTGGGAACCAGCTTAAATTCATCTAGAAGGGTTCACCAAGGTCTTCCTTCAATGTTTATTCTGGAATCGGAGAGGTGGGTTGATGCATGTACAGATTGTTCTGCATTGCAGCCAACCAAGTGGATATTCAGGAGAATATCTTATCAGGACTTAGTGTGGCCTGAAACAGTGCTAATAATGCCTGCTGGGCTCCTCCCTGTCTGCTACTTTGCAGTGATCGCACTCAGTAGAGCAGCATTGCTTGTAAAAAGGCAGGAAAAGGTAGAGGTGGGAGCATAACAGCAAAATGGAAATAGCACCAGAAAATTCCCTTGCCTACAAATTCTCAGAATTTGCCATTAACATCTCTTTTCCTGCTTCTGCTGTCTGCCAGCTCTTTGAGCAGAAAGAAGCCAGACAAAATTCTTCCACCCTTGGGATAGCTACCTGCAGCTTTCAGAAAGGTGAAAGAATTGCCTTCCCTCCCTACCGTGACTTATTCACAGAAAGGAATAATCAAATGTGATTTGAAAGTTGTCATGAAAATCAGGCAACAGGAGGTGTAACATTCATTGGAGAGGTGAAAGAAAAATGAAAGGCATAAAAAATTACTGGCAAAGGAAAAACAGGAGTACAAAAAGAGATGAGAGAGAAAATAAGCAGAGAGGTGAAAGTCAAGATAAATACAGGAAAGCAGTCAATAAAGAAAAGTGAGTAAGAGTAAACAAAAGAAGCAAACAGAAGAATACACAGGCAGAGAGAAACAAACGGATGCAGAAGTACTAAATTAGGTACCACAGGTCTAGAGAAGACAGAAACGAATCCCTTCCATGCTCACCAGTAAAGCATAGTATATACATACAAACTATACAACATGTGCAATCTAAAAATCTAAATTTGAACCCTAAACTAGTAAAAATAACTTCACATACTTCCAAACCAACTGCTTTAATCCAGAAAAAGAATTATTTTCCATACAAACCTGAATTAAAGCTTCTTCAGTTACTGCATTTTCCCCAGCTGGTTTTATCATGCACTTTTTTTTCCCAAGCAAAAATAAATACTCTCTCACTGATGTGCTACAATGTGATACATCTTCAAAGCTTTAAAAATGAAACAGGTAAAATTACCGAGCATTGAAAAAGAGGAGGCAGCATATACAAAAGTGGTATCAGAGACAAAAAGTAAGCAAACAGGGAGTGAGGATTTTTACGTTTCTTTAATTATTACTAACTTTAGTTCTTCTATAGTATTGTTACTTATTAAAGTAATAAGTGTAATATTTTGGGGAGAGAAGACATAATTTCAATTTTTTATTCTTTTAATATTGATGAAGGAATTAACCCAGTCAGAGAAAAAGAAGAAAAAAAAACCTCAAGTCAAACTATGAACATATTTTCACTGAAAATTCTGCTTCCAAATTAATTTGTTATCCCCACTGTCCTATTTCTACTGGCATTAAACCTATAAATCGGGATACCTGCCTCAGATTTCACAGAAACTAACCGCAGCAGCTTTTCATTTATGCTTCATTCATGGCAGCATTTACACTTGTGAGTGACTATTCTAATCAAGGGATCCCAACAGATTATCTGCATGCTGGATTTTACCTAACTACACACTTCATAGCTAAAGCAATAAAACTACCACTTCCTCCAGATAGCTAGGTAGGGAGTAAACTTACTAATCAAAAGTAACGCCATGTCAACTTTTCAAAATGAATTGTTCTGTTTTGAATCTCAGCCTGTTCTGTTGACGTGCCAATATGGAACCTGCTTCTCCTAACAGCAATACGTTGACGAGGGTGTCTGCTTCCAAGTGTTCACAGCCTGACAGAGAAGTGAGCTACGGTGCAGACAGCAAATACTGAGAATATAAAAATTAATGCCAGGAAAGATACTGCTCCCTACTGGCTCATCTAGATAAGAACGTAGAGCATTTTCCCCTTCCTATTTCTCAAATTAACAAATTCTTTTTCCACAGATAAACCAGTTTTGAACTATAAAACAAATATCTAAAAATCAGTAGCCAGACATTTATTAAAAAAGAAGGTGATTAGATGAAGCACGCAAACTGTTATGTTTTCTAAAGGAAAATTAAGTAAGGAAAATGCCAAATATATCCAAATTCTTCTTCTTTACCTCTAAGTTTTATAAAGAGAAAATAAAAAAACCAAATCAAAAACCTTAAACAAATAAACCAACTAGGTAGGATATAATAATGATCATTCTTAAGAGCAAGCATACCTAAATCCTTTGCAATAGCTGGAATTGTTTTACTTCTTTTTAATCTGGCAACTTTGGCTACATGTAACATCTCACTGCCCTCCCCAGTTTCAACCAAGATCTGAAAGTGGAAACTTGGAATACTGCCACTGCACATTAGCGCTGATTCGACTGCATTTCAAAGACATCGGATAGAAAAACAACAACAACAATTTCACGGACTTGACAGTTCACAAAACCTAACAAGATCTGTACCTTGATTCCAGCACATCAAAACAATCTCCTATAACCGCTTGTCTAGCCAGGGAAACGCAAAACAAGCTGGAATGTCAATCTTGAGCCTAATTGCTATTCTCTACTAACTTCCCACAAGGTCACTTACTGAGAGGTAAATGGGTCATTTCGGGGTTTAGTTTAAACCATTTCCACAGGCAGTAGCATTCAACCACATGAAAACGCTTCTACTCCACTGCTGCTAAGAAGGTCATAAGAAATATCAGCCTTTCATTAAGAATTTTGTGCTGTTTTCTTATGCAGACACTACACTGATTTAAATTTTGGAAAAAATCAGAACTTCTGAACATTTACCCAAACCAGGCTTGAGACATTTTAGATGTCTGGCTTGGAAAGGCCTCTCACTTCTGGAACTCTAAGTAAGGTCTGAGTTTTCTCTGGCTGCACAGATAGAAGGGTAGCTATTTCTCTTTGTCTCTGACCTGTTTCTGCCTGTAGATCTTTTGGATTTTGCGAAAACTCTGATCTGTGAACTCTGGGCTAAATTTTCACTGTGATCCAGAAAATGGGTATATCTCTGCATCATATTTACACCATCAAATTACTCTAAGCCCTAAAAACATGCATATTTAATTCTAAACTGTACTTTATGCTAACAGTTTAGTTACCTAGAGATACGTTCCCCATAGTAAACCAGAACTGTTCTTTTTTTGCTCTATTCAATGGAATGCAGTTATGAGTTGTGTTTTATTCCATGCAGTAAAATAGCAGATATTTCTCTTACAGTATGTTCTGGACACATGCACAGGTGACCAACTGCCTAACAGTTCAGCAGTGTTTTCAAGCTGCTAAGCAGTAATGGGATAAGGAATGGCTGGGCACCAGATATCCATCTTGACAAGGTGACAGCTACAGTAAATGAAAATCTTACTATTCAGCCATCCAAGTAAAAGCTACAGAATGGGTCTGCAGCAGAACGGCAGTAAGATTCTGGTTTCTACACTTCTATGAATGGTGAGATATATTCAAATTCTTGTTGCTCAGGTGGCTGGGCAGTTTAATAAGCTGCTGTAAAATTCCATTATCAATGAAGATGTCACAGCTTATCATATCCCCCCTCCGTCTGGCAACAAATCAGGTAACAAAGACAATTACAAGTTCCAGGATCCTGCCTTTTCCCAGCTATACTCCTATCTTCTTCAGCTTAAGGTAGAACAATTGCAGGAAATGGTGGAATTATAGCAATTTTTTTTTTCCTAGAAGGGGACTTTGAAACTTAGAAAAGAAACGCCTATCAGTGCTCTACTTACACAACCATGAATTGGAGGAAACTGGCTGCATCGAGTGGATTTAAGCTGACTGACATGACAGAGAACCAGATTGTCACTTCCTAAAAGGGATGGGCAAATACACTCCCCGGATGCACCTTCCTCTAACATTTCCTGCACCTTTCCCTATTAACCCACTCCCAGTATTCCACTGAAAATTTCGGTATGCAAACACTGAAAAAGGCACCAAAAAATCCTGCTCCTCCAAACGCATTCAGTGTGTACAGCTCTTGCACTGAAATGCTATAAGTGCAGGAATAACAGAATCTGAAGGGAGATAGATAAGACATTCATCATGAAAATCAGCTGAACTCCCAACAGGCTCACTACCTGATGTTGCAAAAATACTACTGAAAACCCCAGTGTTGGGCCAAACTCTTCGGAGTTAACACAGCCCCTCAAAATCACAAATCATATCAAACTGGAAGCTCATTAAGCACTAAAGATACAGGGGGGAAATATTATATTTTATTGCAAGCCATAACTTCCTATGGAAAATCAATTATTAACAAGTTCTTAAGACACAGTTGAAATCTTAGCAAGAGAACTTTCAGATAAGGAATAGAGATTGAAGTGCAAGGCATTTCCTGGGGATTAATGACTGGCTGGCGAGAGCGGGTGGCACCTGGTTGAGCTTCAGACTCTGAATCCCAGCTGATCTCCAAGTCCCAGGAAATGGCTTGAACCTCAGTCAATATTGCTATTGTAATATGACTATGAAGTATGTACACACACAGAGGCACACAGGTGTATGGCGTTTTAGCAGGTGACTTGCTGTTTCAGTTGATATTTTCCAGGACATCACTGCAGAATTAGAGCTCTGTAAATGAGCCAGCTTAAATCATTTCTCAACATGCCATTCATCTTAGAATAGATTACATATGGTATTGCCACTTGCCAGGCTACAGCACGGACATTTTGCATCTATTTCTACACATCTTCCTGTTGTAAATGTCTGCTCAGAGAAATAAAATCTCTGGGTCAAAACTAGATTTCCTCCTTTAATCACATTCAGCCAGACATACCAGTTGTGAATTTAGCCTGAAAGTTTAGCTGCACGTGTTTTACCTCTCAAATAGTTGTTTTAAATACATATACACATATATTCTTTTTTTCTTTTTAAACTTATGCTGGTCCAGAATAAGATTTTACGCTCCTAATCTTAATATTTTGCTTTTCCAAACTACAAAGACTACCACTGCTGTGCAGACAACCTGCTATGCCCACAATAAGCAATCAGAGACTATTCTGGACATGTGTATCCTGAACATGACTTAAGCACACCCTGATTTAATGTCAGATGAACTAATCCAAATCCAGGAGCAATAAAGCTATTTTAATAAATATTTAAATAAAGCTTCTTTTCAGTTGTCCCAGGCTCAGCACTACGCCAGTTTGGCTTTGTGACAGAAGTCAATGTCACAGCAGTACTTTGCACATGCTATGTAAAGGTGGATTTCAATGTTGCACAGTTTTGTACCCTGCTGATGCCTCTGCATTCAAACTCACAAGTGTCCCTAAGGGATGTGGGAGGATGAGGGACACTCAGCCCTTCAGTGCTGTCACTTTAAACCTGATATGATCACCCTAAATGAAGCACAATAAAGCAAGCTGCTTCTGTAAATTTATACAGAAATCTTCTTGAAACAGCAACAGATAATAAAGAAGAATAGTAGACTTCCACCTCATCTATAAACTTCAGGGAGTCAGCAGCAACACTCCTCCAAAGCTTTTACATAGCCTGGTCATGTTCAGTGCCAAAGCGAGTGTTTGACTACCACAGTTTTATATGCTGCGGGCAATTAATGGGTGAGCTTAGTTTTGTTATTAATGTTGTGGGGTTTTTTTTAAATCACAAAGTCTTTGGCAAATTTGGCGTATTTATCAATAAAGTCACTCGGCATTTTAGCAGTGCTTTTTCATTCCAGTCTCAGGATGCCCTCTCATATCCAGAATAGCCCAGAAGAAATCTAATTTTTATGCTCACTTTATAGAATTGGATGCTGAGATGCAGATGTTCAGTCTTTGACAAGGCCACACATTAAGTTAGCATAAGAACTGGGAACAGAGGTCAACAGCTCTGATTTTCAGTCCCCTTAGTGTAAACACACAGCTCCTTGAGAACAGCTAGTTCCTCATGAATTCTCTCAACGGCAACCAACCATAAACCGCCTTTAAAATAAGATTCACAATCTACTGGTTTATTAATGTGTAAACAACAGGGAATTGAAAGATGACCACAACATGAAGACATTTTTGCGAGTTTCTGGTTATGTTTAATGACAAAAGTGCTCCTCCAACATCGTTAATACTAAAAGTATATCAACAATCCAGCTATTTTTTCTCATCATTAATTTTTCACATCACAATAAACACACACAAAAGGACTCTACTGTGGAACTCTTAACATTTGTATTCCTGCAGAGAGAAGAGGCATCAGCTACACATATTCTTCTGTATGGGTAGCACAATACTCTTCAAGCCCGTTAGCAATGATAGGGCACCTGTGAAATGTGGCCACAGCTACATACTATTTCCCAAAACACGGGCTGTTTCTTTACTCCAGTAAATTGCTTTTTTTTCCTCCCTCTCAGCTAGAGCTTCTTAGCCACACATAGTGTAATACTTGCACCAGGTGTGGCCCTGAATAGTGAAAAAACATCTGCAGACAAGATTTGTCTCCTTTTTATGCCATTAGCAATGAAGTGAAATTTTGCCTTTTTGCTTTCATGAGGAGAGCTCTGGGACTAATTCAATTGCAGATTTTTCCTTTTTCTCCTGCCTAACACAGATCCTGTTCTAATCTAATGACTAACGCTAGGGCCAGAAAAGGAACAAGATTTTCCCAGCAGGAACAAAACCTCAGGATGGAATAAAGGAGCTATTTTGTGCAGTGCTAAGTAACTAAAGATTCAACTAAAAAAAAAAAAATATCATTTTAGCATCAGTTACTTCATATACAGTAGTACTGTTTTATTTCTGTCCTACAATACTCTATTAGTTTCTTACGCGTAAAAAGAATCTGAATGGAAATTCCATATGAATTTTGGTTGCAAACCTTCTGATCTGCTAGTATCTCATAAATGATAAACTATGGAAACCTTAAAATATGCTGTGCTTCAAGGAAATTTGAAGAAAATTATTAGATAGAAGAAAATGAAGGAAAAAATGTGAAGACTGAAGGATGTCAGAAACAAAATCTTAAGGCATTACACCATTTGCCTCTTCTTCACAGACAAGTAATCAAACCAAACTGTTTGGGGATATTCAGGTCCAGATTTGACTTATCTCAGTGGGAAATTCCAAACAGATCCAAGCTAAAAAGGAACTCAGAATCAGAGACAGGGTATTATTGGATTGGACAGATGGATTTATCCAACATGCTATCCCGCTCCCTCAGGTTTAAGAGACAGAAGTGCAACTATTTTGCATCCAGAATCAGCAACTGCCAAACTGACAAGAATAATGAACTGCACTTTACAGAGAAGGTGATGGTTGTCGCCTGTTGTATGCTTAGATATTGGAAAATGCAAAACCAGATAGAGTGGCACCTATGCAGTCTGAGTAGCCAAGGATGGTCAGAGCTATCCTGGAAAAGGGCTGGGTGGTATTTGAACACATTTGTTTTCTGTTTCATCATTAAGTCTTTGCACAATTATTACTACCTATAAAGTCTTGGAGTAAGATTTTCAATACTATGGCACTATGCTCTCTGTAAACACTAGGAACAGTACATACAGATACTCTAGCCAAAAGGAGTCACTAAATTAATATTAAGAGGGGCAGTTTACCCAGAAACTTCACCAGATATGGACATCTACCACCTGGGTGATAATTACAGGGTTCTACATGTCAGCTATCAGCATGAAAATCACTGAAACAACAATTGAAGGTAACTATGTACACACTAACATCCAAGAAGTTTCTGAGTCACCGGGATTTCTATGTAAGGATTCATTGAGTACTATAAGGCCTTCCCAATTATTCAGTAAAAATAATAAAAAACAAAGTAGGTTGCTCTCTTGTGCATTTTTTACATTGTAACCACATCCTCTGCCATTCAAGAACAACAGTATAATGCTCCACGGTTTGTTTCATCTAGTTCTTCCAAGGTACCAGGTATTGCATTATTCTCAGTCAGATAAATCTCACTTCAGAGTTCAGTTATTAAATTTAATCTTTACACTGAAGGAGAAAGTTAATCCATTTTATAGGGTATGCAAGCAGCTGTTTAACAAAGCCAACAACTACTAGCTTTTATGAACGGATATAAATAGTGTAGATTCTATTTATAAGTCTCCAGTTCCAAGACAATGTTGCTTTCAATTCCTCTGCCAGGCTCAGAAAGGAGACACAAGAATTGAACCAAGAAGAGACAGAAGTTGACCTTCAACAGTTTGGGGAAGTTGGGGTGCAGGTTTGAATTTGAAGGCCAGAACTTTGGGGATATTTTTTTTTAAATCTGATTCACATCTGGCAGCTTGGGATCACTTCTCAGGATAAGGAATACCTTCAATTAACAACCCATAATAGAACTACGGATGACGATTCTGCGAATATAATTTATGTCCTTTTCTGAAATCCAACATTAAGATCTTATTTCTCCGTGAAACTGCATTGATTTCAGTGTACACTGGGATATTAAGTCAGAAAATCAGTTCTACAAATGATTTCTTAACACTGCATATTTTGAATACTGTTAATTAAAAATAAAGCATTGATTTTCCTGATTAGACTATTCTTCAGCACAAAATAGCATCAAACAATACAAAACAAAAAAACAAACAATAAACATGAAATGGTAAACCATACATCAACAATTACTGACTAAGAAAATGATCCTGTTTCTAAAGCAAGGCCTGTATTTACTGAAGATTAACCATGCTCCAGCTGAGATACGCTATGAACACCAGGTTGTGTACCTTTCATAAAAAAAGAGGACAAATAACAAAGTATAAAAATTATGGATAATGAAATGAAGAAAAAAGCAGTCAGGGAGAGACAGAAGGGGAAAAAAAATGACACTGTGTGTTAGAAAACAGTTTATACCACAAAGAGAAGCCATATGACTTTTATTTTTTTAATTCTGTGAAAAAGAGATGAGCTAAATTCTAGCCAGAAGCAGATAACCTCAAGCCTGAGTGTCTGAAGAAACTAACTCTTGATATGTTTCTCCATTTATTATTAACTGCAGCATTCTGAACAGCTGATGTTTGATGAATCCAAAAGGCAGACACGTCAGCAAGAGATGAACTACAGTACACCCACTTATGTCAGTATTCTGCATGGCTTTTATCACTGGGCGTGAACAGTAACTTCCAGGCATGTGAAACTCAGAATCAGAAACATTTCTCAGACAATCATGGTAACAACAATTCCTCATATTTAAAAAGTAACTTGAACATGGGGGATTATTGCCATTTTTTTTCTTTTCTTTTTTTTTTTTTTTTAAGGAAAATGCAATGCATAAAAGCAACTGTTATTGCAAGAGAATTTTTTTGATGCTTCATTGCTAAAACCAAAAATGTTTTGTCATGTTGCCCACTGTGTGTTAGGGGAAATTTTACATAATGATGTAACCTTGATTGTTTTACCATTGTAATTCTGAAGACATGCTACTGTCCGATGAGAAGATTTATTCAAATTATGGATTTCTGCAATTATTAATCATTTTACTAGAAATGAGTATTGTAAATTTAATTTTGAACAATAGATATCCATGTTTCAAGATTATTCTTATTTCAATTTTCAGAAAATTAGTATCCAAGTGAGAGGACTTATACTTTTAAGGGGGAATAGGCTCTGTAGTATGCAGACAGCATAACTAGGCTGTCCTTGGGCAACCTTAGCTATACTCAATGATTTGAATTACAATCTCTGTGTCAGTGATTCCCAGATTTCTTTCCTTCTCGCTCACTTCCCTTCTGTTCACACTTGTAATTCAAACTGTTTCTACAGTATCTTCTCCAGATGTCCTCTTGCCAAATGAAAATCTGCATGTGAAAACCAGTTCTTCTTCTCTCCTCCCAACTCCTTCCCTCCTTGTTTTGCTGCAACAGTCAACAATTCCACCATCCTCCCTATCCCACGAGCCCTTGAGTACTGGTATCATTTTCAGCTCTTCTCCACTTGCAAAGGTTCCGTGCACCCAAACACATACTTAATGTTAATCCCACTGCCTTCCATATAATCTCTCTGCAGCAAAGTTTCAAAATAGACATCAAATAAACATCAAGTGACACAGACTGACTGACTGAAAATAGGATTTACCAGCCACAGAAGGCCTTACCTAAATCTGACAGATTGTATTTGCTTGCTCTTATCAACTATTAATCTTCTGTTTTTCCACATAGAGGTATAGGAAAGTGAGAATGATGCAAAATAATCATTAGCAAGTGAACAATCCTTTAGGTACTTAGTAAAAAAGAAAATGCCATCTATATTAAGCAAGGCTGCCTACTGTGAAAGTATTACACAATATCAGGTCCTACTCCCACTTAACAGTTTGGAGACAGTTATGCCTTTGTTATAGAACATGTAACTAAACCAGACACCATTACTGGACTCAGTCATTTATTCATCTTAGTTCTCTTTATTATCCATATAATTTTAATTCCTCCATGAGCACAAGCTCTTTGATTACTACCCTTAGACCTAACCCTATAACATTATTAAGATGATGAGTTCTTTCAGCTACGATTTCAAGATCATTTTATCTTTTGAATGAAAGAAAGACACCAAAACAGAAATTTCAATAGTTTTTGCATTCCAGTTTAGAGTCCCTGGACTGCATTTCAGTGGTGTTTTCTTGAAGCAAACATTTTCTTAGACAAGAATAACATGCACTCATAATGGAACATGGTTAGCTAAAACAAATGGATCATACGCAGCATGAAAGACAAGGGATTTAACCTTTCTTGTTTCCTTTAGTGCATCTTAATTCAATATAAACATGTGAAAAATACTTCCCTCTATTGAGGTAGCCAAAGTGATCTAATAAGTTCTTCATGATTTAAGAAATTCCCCAAATCAGGCAAGAGTAATGTATATTCTACACTATCATGCTGAAGTATTAAATTTGAAAGAGAAACTTATTCTAGTTTTCATAAACTTGCAACATTTTCAATTACAAAACACAGTCTTCTACATATATTGCAAATCAAAAAGACAAGTTGCCTGAAATAAGATGAATAGGGCTTGATACTTAGCAGGATATTCTCTTTCTAACGTCAGAATTTGCTCGCAGCTTCTAACCTGGCTGCAGTATTTTTTCATGCAGTTGGGCTGCATGAAGTGTTACACTTCAGATCATAGCATGAAGCAGAAAGGGCTTCTATGAAATTAACAAACCAAAAATATCAAGAAATCCAAACCCAAACTCACTGATCAGGAAAGGGATAAAGGCAAAGCAAAAGAATTGCTATCAATATCTTGAGCTTCCTGCAAGCATTGCTGTGACAGACAGCTGTAGCTTATTTAGTTTCAGGTAAGTACCATCAAGCTTATGCTGTGTTTGCCAGAATCCTTTGTTATTTTTACAAAGAGCTAAATGTTAGTCACTGGCTGGCAAGAGGGTTCGGGTATGTTATAGATATTTAACCTTTATGTAATATAAATGGGCAAAATGTTGTCCATTCTTAACCAATGACTGAGCAATATAATTCCCTCAGCACCGACTACAAAAAAATATAAAAATATTTTCAATTTACAGAATACCGACTGATGGATTTGACTGGTGAATTTTGATTAAGAAAATAGTTTTCAGAAGTGCCCAATTTTTTTTTTGGGGGGGGG
>Ga0065711_1000113_pt1 | contig 98248 bp, 46 predicted proteins | sample Hoacrofraction12_FD_59098 | JGI IMG/M metagenome (GOLD analysis project Ga0065711, IMG submission 59098) | Hoatzin crop microbial communities from Cojedes, Venezuela - Epithelial fraction 12 v2 (version 2) | ecosystem: Host-associated > Birds > Digestive system > Esophagus > Crop | place...
TTGGTTTTTTTTTTTTTTTTTTTTTACCTTCTCTCACCCCACAGACATCTGTAGGTTTTAAAAAATTTTAGAGCATTTTGAGTACATCGTTTCTCTTGAACAAATTTGCATAACTAAACGCAAACAGGCAATATAAAAATGCATTCACGTGATCATCATTTTAAGGGGTTGACTAAAACCTTTTTAGGGAGACAATTAGAAATGCAGAGGGAGTGTGGCTGATTTATGTGTATGACAGATTCACTAACTACTCTGTCTTGCTATATTCTGAGCTCTCCATTCCCATCACCAACTGGTAAACACCCCCATTAAATATTTCTCTTTTGACCTGTACACTTATATTTCATTAGCATACATTACACATGGACTAATATCAGAATAATTTATCTGAACTCAAGTTCTGTTGGTGCAGTCAGTTTTTCAAGTGGAAAGTTACATGCAAAATTAGGAGCCACATAGAAATAAGGTCCTTAAACTACCCAGAACACAGTTGTGCTTCCTAAATAATTCAAAAGTTATTTAAATTGTTCACCTAAAATTTTTTGCCCATGTTTCTATTGTTTATATATGTAGAACCCGTAACAGCAAAGGAATTTAAGTACGTGCTGTAAGTCTGGCATATTGTCTGCCCTTTCCTGTACCCATCTGTCTGTCTCTCTAGCTTTCCTTCTTAACATCGATGTTTCCAACAAGCAACATAATTTTACTTAGTTGCCTCCCTCCTGGAAATACCCTCTATCAGAGGTACCTAAAAACCAGCTGACTGTATGTTTGTTAGTTATTTGGATTCTTTTTCCCTTTCTCAAGGATGTCTCATGATGAGATTTCTCACCTGTAATTAACTGCTCCATTTGTACAGACCAAGGTATTTCCTCACAACACTAGCAGTGATGCAGTTTACCAAATCCAACACCTTTTATTTTTGGAAAAAATAAAATTTTTTTACTTAAATGCTATGAAAACATTTATCAGCTGTTTGGAAACGTGCACTCTCTTCTTGCACAGGCATCATGAGTGCTGAGGCCCCATGAACTCACCGTTCTCTTTGAAGTAATGTGGAATAACAATAGAGTACCTTCCCAGAAAAGCCACAGCATTTTTCTTACTTGGTGAAGAGTGTGCTGCTAAGGCAGGATACAACCTTTACCATCAGAGACTTCCAGTCTAGGACTCATGCTTACAACTCTCACTTCCTTGGATAAAAGAGGGGATAGCAGTAAAGAGAAATGTTGGTAGCATGACAGTTTGTAATATAAGGCAGACCCTGTCCTCTGATTGCTGATTAGGAGTTGTGCAGTACATCTTAAGAGACGAAAAGTATTTTGATTTAAGGCAACAACTGTATCAACGCATATGTCCAAATTCTTGTGTTGGTTGCAGAAGGTATGAGCTTTCAGGTAAGCCAGTAAGCACATCTACCTCAGAAGACAGAAATGAGAACTCATGCCTGCACCCTGCCACTCTGCATTGAGTCTGCAGTCCAACTTCAGGAGATGTTTCGGATCCAGTCTTGCAAATGGATCAGATCCCAGCAAAGTTCATATATATACAGGTGCAAACATCATAACTTTGACAACGGCTAATCATTTTTGAAAGGTGTCATGGAGAAATGTGCCTTATGTAAAGTAAGGATGAAACAGCTAATTGGCTAATGATTTTCATGACAGGAGAAGCATAAAAACTATTTCCCCTCAAATAACTCCTTCAAAGAGACTTTACGCTTACAGTCTTACAAACTTTGATGGGGCATCACATGGGCAGATGCTGCAGGACAGCAGTGCCGAGCACACTTATCCCGAGCGGCTCATCCTCCTGTTTGCCTGGGCTCGGAGAATAGCCACCTCTGACACTGCCAAAGGTAAACCACATTCAGAGGGCAGGAATAACAATTGTAACATTCAGTACGTCACCAGAGTCCTTTATCTTTTTATTACTCCTAGTTAGCCTGTCAGGAAACATTTGCTACATAGAATAGTGAAGAAGCATGGCACAAAATGAATAACCAGAGACTAATCCTGACCGACCTCAGTTCATTATTTCACTCTGATTCTTACAGGATGAGTTGGTAACAGAAGGAGCAAAAGGATATTTTGATATTGTTTCATCCTTCATTGTCATTGGGTTCTCTCTGCTACAATCCTATTATCAACAATCCTGATGAAAGTGAATTTGTACTCCTCCAGTTTAAGGATGTGGCCCAAGACAGCTCAGTCCCGACTGTCACCTTGCATCCACTGCAATTTCTTCACAGGCTTTTAGATTCAGTGCAGGGATTTTTATTTTGGTTGCTATACTCTGATCTCAATCCAGATTAGGTTTAAAAGCTAATGATCAGCAATGAATCAAGTTTACTTCAAATTATAAATCTGACTGTACTCTGTGTGCAGCAGCTCTTAAGGAAAATAAGCTTTTATAGAAGACCTGATTTTTATTTCATTTTTTCTAAACACATCATCTTAAGACAGACCATTCTAAAACTCCAGTTTCATTTAGTTGTCATTGACTTCTTCACAGAGCTCAATGCTGAAAAGTACATATCACATTGCCTCAGAAACCAGTGAAATATTTTAAAGTAAAGCTACAAGGCATACAGTAAAGGCTCACAGATGATAGGTGTATTACAATGTATTTTGATCTCTGTGCAAAGGAATATTCCCATTGATATTGATAAGAGCTGGACAAACACATCCAGAGGCAGCAGCACACATTTGTTTGCTTAGAAATAATTTTTAAACTCTGGAAATAAGCACGTCGGTATTGTTTTCACAGACCTCTTGGAGTCAGGTGACATTATGAAGAAGAGTTCCCTGACTGAGAAATAATTTCTGTTTCAGCAAGCTCATTTCTTTGAAGCAAAGAACCTGAAAGTTCATAATGCTGACTAGAAAGAAGTAATAATTTATTACTTATAGATATGTCTGCGCTCTGAAGTGTATGGGACATGGGATGAAATCCTGGACCTATTCAAGTTAATAACAAGTGCCACACTCTACAAGGGTGTTAGCCTCTATAATTTACAGTCTAAGAGCAGACAGTGGACACTGAAGAGTTTAATTTGGACTTCAGAGAAGAATCAGACTGTATCAGACTAGAAACTTTTCACTGACTTTAGCAACCAATCGACTGAGTTGAAGCAACTGCATTACAACACATCTCCAGAGATATCAGTGAATATCATATTTATTTAAACAATGAATGAAAAATAATTTTAAAAAGCAGCCATGGCAAAACCACCCAGAAGCAACAAGCTCACATGGACGCAGGACAAAAACAACATGGAAAAAAGTAAAACAATTTATAATCTTCAGGGAAACAGAAATCAGGTCCTTGCTTATAGGAGCTCATGATTAAAAAAAAAAAGCACACTAACAGTGCCCTTTTAAGTGTACAAGCTTTCTACACTGAAGAATATAGTCTAGTTGAAATTAGTATAAATCTCACAGTGTATTAAAGCATCAGAAGATGAGGGTAGCTATGGTAATTCTAGCACTTTATTAAACACCAGACAAATTGAAGAGTACATTTCCTGCTTTTTGAAAGAAATGAATGATACTTTCTGATTGGGGAACGCTAAGGGCAAAGGAAGCTGGCTGAAACGGCTTAAAACAGTACTGCAGTACATTTATCAGGACATTTACTGTGGCTTTTCATGGGAAAATGGTGGAAGGACAAAGAGGGAGTGATTTTTATTGCTAAAATTAATTTTATTGCAGCACTAACTAACCCTCTTCCCCCCTGGAATCATACACAAATAAAGAAAAATGACTGGGAATGCTCTTCCCTCTTTGTGGTTTTTCAGTATTCGTTTGCGTTTTCAGCAGCACAGTGCTAGATCTGGCTGTGCACTGCACCATTCCTCTACCCAAGCTACAGCACAGGAAACAGATACATAAAGAACGAAGAATCTGATTAAGAAATGTACATTTATATTTTGACTGTGTTTTATTTTTAACATAAAACATCATGAAAAAAGTTTTATGATTTAGCATTTATGAATGACTAGATTTTAAGAGAATTGTAATATTTTTTTAGGGTATTTCAGCTCTATGAGTTATTTCTTGTAGATTCAGATAATGACATTATAAATCTTTCTGTGGAGGCAATTACTAAGGCAGAAATGGCCTATTCCCCATTGGCTTTTAGGCTCAGCTTACTGACATATTACAAGCAGGCTTACCACGGTCATTAAAAACTGATCTGGGATTTATTGTACCTCTTTAAACTCTCAGTACTTTGAAAAGTATTGAACAGAAAGGAATACAAGGTGAAGTTACAAAGAGATCCAACGAAGCAATCAGCGGAAAAATAGGCTTAATTTATCCCAGCAAGGCCCACCAGAAGCGCCACAAAAATATCTGAAATTGAGCTTTGAGTCCTTAATAGAGATCACTCACAAGAGCTATTAATCATATCAAATAGAAACACTTTTAAACAGAGGCTTTGGGAACATAAAGGACATCAACACAAGATTACAGGGCAGAAAACAAAGCCAAGATTTTAAGACTGCCAGTAATGACAAAATAGCTGCCCAATACAGCAGACAAGAATGAAAAAAAAAAAATCAGCTACAGCAACTTTTCTTGCCTAGATCCCAGTCTCCTGCAGTGCAAGCAGGATTTTTATCTCTACCTTGTGTTAACATCAGACCTCAGATCATTGCACCGTAGTCGGTTTTCAGGTTAATCTCTGGTGGCCAGCAGCAGGGCAGGCACTTGAACAAATGCCTGAGAGCACAAATGCACCATCACCTTGTGCAAATGGATCTAGAAGGTGGCCAGAATAAGAGAAACACTAACTACCACTGGATTGGAGCAGGACTGGCATACTCATTAGCAGGCAAAGGTCAGTGACAATTTCTGTTTCATCATCTGCCAGTTAAACTTCATTTCTAGGTTGCCAGTGACAGGAGCTGCACCTTCAGAGCAGCTGCAGTCCCAAATCAGTTGTTCGTCTGGGACGTATCCCAGGGTAGAGGGTTGGGAGCATTTGGGAGGTTGCCTGCTGTGGTGCTTACCTTCCACTTCTTGCAGCTTTTGTCCTGAGCTTAAAACTGCCTTCGTAGGAATGAGTTGCTACTCAGAGGAGCTACTTTGTGGCTATGTTTTATGTTCTGCTGTGGTCATCTCTGAGAAACCCATTTGTTTTAGGGAAGAAACCCACCAAGGGTGACTGGTGTCTCAGTGTGTTACATGGCTTTAAAAAATATAACCATTATCTGTACATCACTGTGAGTAAATAAGCAAACCCTCAGTTTTATCAACTTTTCTCTGCCTATTATTAAACCACAATTGCCTGAAAAAGAACACAACTTCACTATCTCTATTTTTTTACAGCACCGTCTTTGGTTTTAATTCTCAAAAATAGGCGGCAATTTGGCTATCTTTCTAGAAAACCATGAACAGGCACTAGATTTGCAAGGAACAATGGTGTGGTACCTTTCTGAAAATCATACTACAGATGTTTGAGGGCTGTTGATCTAAGAACTAAATGTCACTTCTGCCTTGTAAGTCATCTTTTGCTTTCTCAAGATGATTCTGACAGGTGCATACATATTCTAATGTCGTACAGTATATTAGGTTGGTCAACGCTCATTTTAAAGAATAGGTTTTAACATAATATTAATTTCAAACCTGAAACCAAATTATTACAGGTAGTCTAAAAATACAGCCTTTTCGTCAAGATTGCATTTTCTGGAGAGATTTATCACTCTCAAATTCTCTTTACTTTTCACCAGGAATAAACTGAACTGTATTTGAAAATAATGGCTTTAATTATAATTGGCATATCTGAGCCTACAGCTAGTGCCAGTCACTTTACTAAGTGACATTACTTATGACACTGGCAAGATCAGAGTCTTTTATCACTTTTTTTTAAATTATTAATAGGACACCAATTTCCAACGTTCTCTAATACCTGATTATCTCTGGATAACTGAAGATGGGTAAAGATAGAGGATCACATCCAAAACTGGGCCCCCACTAGTAATCCCTAAAAATCCACGGTATTCAGAGTACAGAATCTTCTCAAGATAAGCAGAAATTAAAAGATTTACATCCCCTTTGACTAAAGTGGCTGTCACACAATTGCTGTATATAAATCAGGGGTGAGAAAACCTGTGCCCCAGAACTAGGCACAGCCCATGACCTCAACTCATTTTTGGTGCAAGTTAGCATACCATCCACCAAAAGTGCCTGACAGACCTATTCATCACTGCTAAAATTATGAAGAAATATCTGCTAGTAGAAATGACACGGTACTGCCCCAGAGCCCCAGGGGCAGGAGGGAAGGGCTAGCAGGAGAGAGGAGAGGGAAGACTGGTAAGGGCACCGTACCACTGCACCGGACTGGGTGCAGCACCCAGGGGACAGGTGAGACGAGGGGTGCAGCATTATGTTCTTCTGTCCCTCCTCTTGCACTTGCCTTGTACATACAGCCCAGCTTCGGCTCACATTCAGTGCCTATCTAGCAAAACTAATAAGGTTAATGCAATAATTAAGAAAGAATAGCAACAGTGTAGGTTTGTTCTAAGCTGAGTAAATTCACCTTTCGCTACAGAAAAGATGAAGTCTGTACACCTGACTGCAGAATATGGTGCCATACATGTAGAATCTGCCTCCACATATGCAGAATTTGTCTATAATACTCTTTCCATTAAGCCAAAGCTCATTCGGACCCACTCTTCCTCCTTGGAACATACACAGCATTGATTTACACTTTAGTAGTAATAACTTCAGCTATTAGAGTGCTCTTAGTATCCTTTTTTAAATTGGCTTCAGGCATTTGGGGAGTCATTGTCAGGCCATCTAGAATGTAGATAAAGGGATCCTATGGCAGAGTAATATTCTGTATAAACTCCAGTCTAGGGATGATGATATATTTCCCATAACTCTCAGCATTGCGGGCATTCCGATAACATGTGGACAAAGTGTTCCAGAATATATATTACATCATCAGCTCCCTTATACAAACCACCGGTAGAGTGAACCCCCTTCAGAGTACAGGAGATCCGGAATGTAATTTTGTTGTTAGAGAAGACCTTAATCACCTCATACTTATTTTGACTGCTAGCACAAACATTATCCCAGGCATAGCCTGACATTTGAGCATTTATATCTGAATCTCTGAGTTCCTTCAGCTTCCTCAGCTAGGTAACGTTACTCCACAGAAAGATTTTTTTTTTTTAATGTATTTTCTGTAAAAAGCTAGAAGCATTGACTATACTGTATCAGATAAATCATTCTGCTTTAAGACAACATACTTTACTGATGTGTCTAATTCCTGGTGTTCCAGAAATGAGTGAACAGCCCTTTAACATGCTTAATTCTGTAACCAAACCATGCAAAAATTACCATTCTGGTAGCTGTTGAAATACTCTGGCTGACTGGCAAAGTCAAAATTACAGTTACTGTCAATATTAAAATACAGATTATGGCTTTGATTTTTAAATTTGCTTAAACCTAATGGTGTAACTTCAGCTGCAAAATATGACAATGAGACTTAATTCCATTCTCTACCTTGTAAACTCAAGAGTGGTTAAAATTCTGGATAGCTTCCTTTAGCTCCTTTCAAATGAGTACTGTAAGGATTCTTCTTAACAGAATAATTTTGCACTTTTCAAGATTGAAACAGATTAACACACAAGATTATTTCATGACAACTGCTGAAGTTTTTCCTCAGACTAACAGAAAGGAAAAAGACAGGCCCTCAAAGATGTAATGTAAGAACACTAATTTGTATTTTATATTATAAGGATAACTATGATATTGAATTTCTGTGAATGTTGACTGCTTAATATAAAAGAATGTGTTATTTTTTCCTTCTGCATAGACCATTATATACAGAAACATAATTTAAAATAATAACCAGAATTGTAGTGCAGCTGAAAGTCAAGGGTAACACAACCATATCATACAAAAAATTTGTGCATGCAGTCATATTAAAAGAATGACATCGAGACACTGCTGCAACTAGCAACAAGGAAACACGTACAAATGCGCACATTTGCATTTCACCTTTGCTTTTGCCTTTTAATTTTTTCCTAATAGTTTTTACTTATTTCCCAAATATTTCATAACAAGATGTCCTACCTGAAAGCTGGGTTGGAAAATTGGCAGCTGCACACACAGACAGAAGTGGTTTCTATGACACCATGGATGCATATAGAGGTGTTCCTCACCTTTTCAAAGTTCCTCAGAGCGTTGGCTCTTCTCCGCTTGGCTTGCATGGAGAACCTGTGGGAACAAGGGATCACACTGCTCAGAGCTCCACACAGGTTAATGCCTCTGCCAGTCCTGCTCACACAGAACAGCCTTGCGGAGTGTAGCCTCAGAAAAGTTGGAAAAAGCATTTTCTATCATCACGTGACTTGCACTGCAAAAGTTAGATAACTGGGCAAGTTCAGAAGTAAAATCTCACAAGTATAAGCTCCAAACACACAGGGAAAATCAGAGACAGAAAGCACACCTAATTCATGTATTCTTTCGCTTTGTCCACATGCTCTGTAGCCAGCAATCTTCCACACTGTCTTCCTTCACAGACATGATGATAAAAGACAGTTGGCTGATATCAAGACTAACTTCCATGATAGTTTGTTAAAGCATGCAAACATTTCTAAGGTTGTAAAAAATAATGAATACTTTGGGGTTTGGGAACTTCAGTTCAGAATACCTATCTAAATAGACTTGTTTTTCCTCAGAAGTGCACATGGAACAGAGTGAACTGAAACATCTGTAAGCTTCTTACTGTAAACTACATAACTTATTGATTTCAATACCATACCAAAAGAGTTCTGGCACTTTATGCAGACTCTAAAAGATTCTAATCTATTGGGCATGTTACAATTCTCAAGCATCAATTGATACTTTCCCCAAGTGAACAACATGACATTTAGAAGTCTTTTCTAACCTAAATTATTCTATGGTTCTATAAGTATTTTGAATCATCATTTTCTGTGTTGTATCACTGGTGTTAAGAATACCATTTAGCATGCTCAGAAATGAGCTACGCAGCAACCAAGAGGTAGTTAGAAGAATGCAATTTCAAACACTTTTTCTTCACAGATAATGATATGTGGTCTTCCCAGGAGTAACTCTCATTACCTGTTCCAGTCACAGCTCTTATTTTTAGACGGTGATGGAATGAATGAAACCTGCTTCTCCATAGTGAGAAATTTTCATGATGCAATAACTGAAGCAGCCATCACAGAAAATTAGGTCCCTGTATTATTGTGCATGAAAACAACTTCAAGATTCTCTCTGTACTAAATGATTTACAGTAGAGAAATATTTCTCACTGCTACGGAGAGGGCCCAAATTGAATCTCCGATGCAGCAGCTCTAATTCTGAAGGAGTGCAACATGTCAGCCCACCACCTGACAAGAGTTAAGGTGGGGGAAGGAGCAACTCTTCAGAATTTGCCCTTTTCCTGTACATTAGCACAAATGCTGCTGAATCAAATTCAGGTCCATCCAACACCAGTACCTGTCTCCAAAGTTTATACCAGAAACTCAGGGGAAATTAAAGAAACAGCAGACATCAATCCTCCTAAAGCAAGCGTTCTGAGGTCTTCTAAATGCAGTAGTTATAGATGGATCAGTGTTTAACTGCCACTAGTGGAATGAACCTCCCTGAATTACCAAAACAGAAAGATCAGGTGCACAGAACGTATAATGGAAAAAATAGAAGACCCACACTCCAAAGCTCATGAGAGATTCTAACTCTCCAGGCAACATCCAAGGTACATAAGAAAACACAAGGCAAAAAATGAGATACAAATTACATAAGCCATAAAAAGAAGGCACTGTATAATGAATTTAGTGAAGGGAAGTCCAAGTGTAGTTGGATTGCGCTAACTTTTCAACTTGCTTCAACTCCGAAAGGTGGAGGAAGCCACTGGCAGATGTCCTCAGGATGACTTACATTTTTTTTGGGGGTAGGTGGGCTGCATTACAAAGGCAGTGTCACCACAAGTCTGTACTCTTTGATAAGAAAGGTTAGAAAATATCAGGACAATTTAGATCTTTTTGAATCATTTGCCTGCTTTGTAGTCCTTTCTACCTCATCCTCCATTATTTAAAGGATTAAGCGATGTTAATAGTTATTTGTGAGAAGTATTGAAGAATGGGTGAAGTAACAAAACACAGAAGACAAGGGAACAGAAAAAAAACTGACTAGGAGATTATAAAGGAGTTCTTTAATTTTTTTGGAAAACTCAAATTATCTGTATTCTGTAAAGATAACAAGCAGAAGAGTTTGACATTTTGTTCTTGAAGAGTGGCTGTTGAACCAATCTAATTTTCTTCAACAAGGAATGAGGTTTTGTGTGCAGAAAACAATAGATGTCATTAACTTTCAGAGAAATTTCTGATTGCTAGAAGATATCTCGTACTTAAGTTAAGCAAACATGGTTCAGATAAAACAACGCTAGGGTAGATATAAAATCAGTTTCAAAATTGTATTCAGAATATTTATCAAAAGTTCATGGCCAGAATGGGAGGCTGTATGAAGTGAGGTTCCACAAGGGACTGGGGTTGGTACTATTCAATATTTTCATTAGTGACCTCATTGATGGAATAGATTAGGCTTATTGCATCTGCAGACAGCATCAAATTGTGAGTATGCTGGAAGACAAGATTAGAATTCAAAATGATCATGGCAAATCAGAGAAGTAGTCTGAAAAATAGGATGCTGTTCAAAAGGGACAGGTGCATCAAATTTCATGTAGGCAGCAACATTCAAACAGTACATGATGAGGGAATAACTAGCTAAGTAACAATTCTGTATAAAAGAATTCAGGGACTACAGTGGATCATGTCTAGCTTCTATAAAAGTTGGACCTCGGGTCTGAAAGAACAAGCAAGAACTAGACCCACGTACTTCTGTTGTCTGAAGCTTTAGCTGACAGTAGAAAGTCACACACAAATACTAGCAGATTAATAAAATAACCTTTCATATTCTGCTTAAAAATCCTTCTAGGTGCAGACATCCAAAGCTTAATGTTTCTGCAGAGGTACAAGGCTACTGGAGAGATACCCAAGTCTTGGTTTTGAAATGCTGATATGAAGAGTTGCTGACAGGAAGAATTTTACCTTACTAATTCCAAAATATGGGTTACTTCAGGAAGAGGGTGACATAATCAGTTGCTTTAATGTACCTGAATGACAAGAGTTGTGTGAGCATGCATTAAGTGTCTGATACTCCATTAACATAGTGACTGGCACAGAAAGAGAAAGTCAAATAGCAGTATCTTTTAGATGGTTATAAATAATGGACTTCAAAGTAAAAATTGATTCACAGGCCTTGTACCAGAAAAAGTCCATCTATATTGAATCCAGTAGGGCAAATTTATTTATATGAAAGTTTAATTCTATGAAATTTATTTATATGAAGTTTATGTATATGAAAACATGACTATAGCACTGTTGTCAAGGTCAGTAAGACTTCTTGTGATCTGCTGAGCAAGACCTATTTGTGCAAGACTGATCTGCATAAGAGGCACCTCAAGTTTATACAATAATCCCATCCTTCCATGAATTCTTAGACTAATAACTTTAGTCTGGAATCAGTTTCCACACATTTTTAGCAAGATCTTGAATATTATTGTATTTGTATATCTGATATCTTTAGCATATCTGTCTTACTCTATTTAGGTAGTGGTACAATGGTGTGATACAGATATCAAACAAGAACAGAGTTCAACATAACAGCATATTGTTACTGGGAAGAGAAACCACCCCTTACACTATCTCACCTATCTTTACCTTGCCTTTTTTAATCCATTTTGATGCTGTCCATACCACATTAGAAATAGGTACCTGACTCCAATTTCTACCAAGATAAATAATGAATAACAGTAGGAAAACTCATTTACATAGATTTCAGTAACACTATTTACTAAAACGGCAATATGAATTAAAGTTATGTAAAAAACACTATCACAATCAAAACCATGAAGAAGCAGTACGTAGGGCATAAGTAACAACCAGATAAGGCTGTTGCATATAGTACTTTCTCTCCGACCCCAGTTCATTAGAGAAAAAGCAATGATTTAAACTACCTCGCTAACCTCTTCCAGAGCTATAGTTTATAATCATATATCAGGCATGTGACTACCTGGAGGCACTGGGGAGTTTGCTACTACGCAATGTTACAGAGCCACGAGGGAAAGAAAGTTCCTATTATTGGATCATGCAGTAGACATTGGTGCTTGAAATTTCCACTTACACTACATTAGCTCGAGGCAGTTCATTTGTTAAAATAAAAGAAACAAAGTGTAAAATATTCACTGACTTGCTCAACAAAGCAATCAACAAAAGGGAGAAAGAGGGAGGGAATGTGATTTTTTTTTCCTCCCCTGCTATCACACTGTTGATAAATACCATTAGTGTTTTAAAATTATCTCACCCATTCAGTTTAAATTTTAAATTATTAGTGGTATTATCAGTCTGTCTACCAATCTCCCTTTATTTTGTCTGTCTCCTGCTTCTATTTTGTGTGAAATTTCAAGAGATGAATCCCATTTTCTATTAATTCAATGGCTGTCATCTTGCATTGCATCATGTAGCCCAGATCACAACAATGAAATCTAAGGGTTTAAATTAATAATATTGCAACACATCACTTTGTAAAGCGCTGTACTCATCCATATCTAGCCAGCTCAGGTACCTTGCCTCCAGTTTGATGCCTTTCACTGGTAGATATAGGTGGGATTACACCTGTACAGTTGGAAACAATCTATAATTGGTAACTGAATACTCTGACTTCATGGTGGATAGCATTACTTTAACAGGGTGTTGAGATTTAACAAGATGTTTTTGCTTAAAAATAAAACAGTTGGGAAAAGCTTCGGGGAATACAAGATCTCTGTTCTCTGAGTGGCATTTTCCACACCTACAAATATATGCTGACAGGTAACTGTATTACATTACAATTGCCTTACATACAATGTCAGCTAAAGCTACATGGAAAGTCAGCATCTTGGAGCACCTATGCATCATGAAACAGCTGATAGATTTGGTTAACTATTAGAAGTTCAGACATAATTTCATTATAGCCACTAATTTACAAAAAGGGAAGGAAAAAAAAAGCCAAGATTACGTGCAAGTAAATCATCAGAACCACTACAGATTCAGAAAGGAATAAAACATTATGCCTAAAGGAAAATAACACACGAGATCAAAAGTACATCCTACCCAACATTTACTGTTGTTATTCAGGCATGTCTCCTATTATGTTTTGTCGTGTAGAAACAAATCCACTAGTGGGAATCTACATTTTTAGTTTGTGAACATTTCTAAAAGAAAGTATAAAAAAGAAATATAACTATAAATTCTTCAGTGGCCAACTCAAAGAAACAGATGTGCAGCTGAGAGTGCCTACCTTTTCTTCCCCTTTCCTCAGAGCATACTTGAAACTGTAAGAATATTCATAAGACTTTATATACTGACAAACATATAAAGCACTTGGTAAACAGATAGGCACAGAATTATATGGGATTCATTAGATAGCTGCTAATAGTCAAATAAGTTCTAGCCCAACCTGCTGAGTGTAAATGCAAATTTACCACCTTTGGAGCTGCCTCATTCTACAGCTATTGATTTATGTTTGAATGGGAGTTCAAAAAAAAAGTTGTCTTTTGAAGCCTTACTATCTGAGCATGGCTCCTTTGTCCAGGTGTCTTGGGGATGTCTTGCTGCAATTTTGATCTTTGTATTCTAAAAGCCTTAGAGAGTCAGTTCAGGTAACTTAAAAGTGAGATATAATCAGAAAGGATTTGGAAATAAAGTCTTTGCCTTGTCACATTAATGCGGCCCTATCAAGTGGCAGTTTATCAAGAGGCAGCTCACAAGGTTTTAATGAGCATGCTGCCTGTTCTTGTACAATACTAATTAATCCCATTTTTTCACACTGGTGTGATTGCTTCATGAAACCCGCATTGTTTTATGCTCAGCAGCAAAGCGGGCTCTCACTGATTAAATCTCCTTCCCAGAGCTGGAGCCTGACAACTGAATTATACCTTGCTCAAAATAATAATGGGTATCAGCTAATAAATACGGTTTAACACACACAAAACTATGCAGCCAAAATCACACCACAAAATAGGAGTTTGACTTATAGGCACAGCAGTGTTTCATTAAACATCTGTATTATAATTCACTGGTTTTCCAACTGATGTAATAACTTAATTGATGAGAACAAAGACAAGCTTATTTATTCACCCAATTGCTTGCTTCTTGACTAACGTTTTTCCTTGGTGTTATTGTGGAAATAAATATGCAATATTCTTTTTATAGAAGTCTAATTTAGGCCCTTTTTTTCCCCTATTGAGAAGTCAACATCACAATCTGTTTCTGACAAGTTCTTGCTGCAGTGAAGCAGACCGCATTATAAGACAGCAGTGTGTTGTTTACCCTAATGTTCAGACATTCCAGCAAAGGTGAGAGAGGTGTGATGCTTCAGGCAGTTAATAATGAATAATTGTCTGCAAATTTACATTACAGGGTTCAAAAAGCTTGTTTTCTCTCTTTTCCTTTCCCCATTCTCCCACATGATTTAAAGCTTCTTCCACCTCAGCCAGGGAAGAGATAACTGCAAAGTACTAATGAGAAGTATAGCACTTTTCTCTGCAAGACCAAGTCAAATTAGGGACGTTAGAGATATAGAGCAATTTGGGGGCAAGAAAAAAGTTTCCCTCACCCCCCCACCCCCCGACTGACGAAGACATAAAGATGCATTTCAACTCTTTTACAATGCATTGGTCATGTGTTGCAGACTAGGATGCTCAAAACTCAATGTCTCATTTTACTTAAGAACCTCTGAAAAAAACTTAAGCACGTAAGCAGGATTTCCTTCAGAAAGTGCTCCCTGCAGCCAATGAAACAGAAAAGCAATCATTAACCTTAGATTTAATATAGATTTATATATGTAGCTTTGGATGCCCTGGGAGAAAGTGTTTATTATTTATCTCTCATTTGTAATAGTACCAGAAAAACATGAAGAATTTTACAGCTAGATCTAAAGAAATAAAGGAGTGAGATTTTCAAGGGAGAAAAGTGGAGTCCTACCCTCCATTCCCTCCAGTACCACAAACTGAATTTTGTAGCTGAGCTTAATGGAAGAAAAAGGAGTAGAAGTTTAAAAAATACATAGTATTTATCACTAACATCACCTTTCTGAAATATTTAGTCTAAACAGTCCCTGGCAAGACTCAGGCCAATTACAGAAAAACCGCTTTCAGAATAAAAATATTGTTCATTAATTGCTGTCAGGTAAGTTTTTGCACGGGGCTCTTTTGTTGTTCAGAATATTGCTACAACTAGCACTTCTATAAATTTAAGAATTACTCTGAATCCTTATGAAAAGATGACTCAAACAACAAATTGCAAGGAGGGCATTCAAAAGGATAAATAAGAGAGTGCTACCTAACAAGGCTTGGAATAAGATAAAAATAGCAGTTTTTAAGTTGTGCTGCTTTTTGACAGAATTACCAAAACAAGGAACATGACAGCTTAGAATATACGAGAAAAAAAAAGTCCTTTTCTTCTCAATTATTCCAATTTCATTCCAGTCGTCGTGATATCATAATTTAGCGAAGTCTCTCTAGTCCCCGTTCAAAACTTCAGCTGATGCGAGCTGGAGCCATCTCCTGAGGATCTCGGCCATGCAGTCTTCCAGAGACTCCAGACAAGATTAGCAGCCCTAAGTTACTCACAACAGCATGAAGCAAGCATATTGACTGCGGATGGTTCTACCAGACCAGGATGCCTCACCTGTCTTTTCTGACTGTGGCACTACCCCACTATTTCACCAAGCATGATTTTTCACCACTGAACGTGCGATCACTTCTAGTAGAAGAGTAGAAAGGGACATAAAAGCTAACAAAGAAGAACAGTTCTCTCTCCTCTTCATAGTCGGTTTGCAGAGGTAGCAGTTCCTGGGGAATCAGGCACTATATCCATGCTCACGAATGTCATAACTCTGTGACAGATCAAGTTATAATTAGATCATGACCTATGTCTGATATTAGAACTCAATTAATAGAACTGATGTGCCATATGAAATAAAAATAAAGAGAATAATTTATATTAGAAAAATAATATTAACCATCTGCAACAATGACTTCTCCTAGCACAAGTGACATACATATTGGCATAAAAGTGCCCAAACAACTTATTTATACTTTCATATATAGAAATGAGAGATACTCTTGGGGCCCAGATTCAAACTATTTTTAAAAATTTGCTTGTAGGAGCAGAAGGATTTGAGTCTATCCCTAAATAAAATAGCTACTACATTATTTTCTAATAATTTTGTTCAGAAAAATACTTTCTCTTCTTCTAGCGAATCTAATTATTCAGTGACAGCAGTTGGCTGACTTGGGCACAACACAACATGTCAATTTTCAGTTGCTTACACAGTATCACAGAAACTGTTAGAAATTGTTTTGAAATCTGGCATACTTTTCAGTCATCCTAATTCCTCCAAGTGAGCCAAACCTGATTACATTTGGCTCACCCACAAAAGATCTGCAAGATGGGGAGAAGAATGAGTAGGAAAAATGATCAAAAATCAAAAAGATTTCCTCCCCCTCACCCTCAGCTATGTCTCACTGTAACAGCGATCTCCTGTGATACCTGAAACCGTATGGATTTTAATTTTCTAACCTAAGATTCTTAAACTTTTTTTTTTAAAGCTGTTTTGGAATATAGATATTCCATCTACAGGAGAAGATTATAGTCTGTCCACGAAGCAATAAAGCCTCTACTTTGGCAGGTAGTTCACAAATATACACTAATTAACTCTAGAAATTTATATCTGAAACCACGCTGCCCCACACTAATGTATGCTGGGTCCCAGCTACAGCATGAGACTAACCCACAATGAAAACAGCTTTACCAAATTTATCATATAGAAGATATTTTTGGAATAGTCAGCTTTGGAAGATGGTAAATGCATGATGTAAGTAGATAAAACATTCCAAGTCTGAACATGAATTCAGATGCCACAGTGAAATGATGCTAAACTACATCAAATGAGAGCCTCACCCTTCATATGGGAACTATTCTACTTTTGTAACACATTGCCAACTCCATCAGTGATCTTCACCAAAAGGCCTGTTGATTTAAACTCTTCTTTTGATATCAAATTAATTTGCTGGCTTTCCTTCTGGATTTAGGTAGAAAACATTTACGTTTATTACAAAATACTGTACTTTTCCAGCTGCCAAAAATACAGATCTAAATGTAGAGGCACAGACCAAAACCGGTTTCCAAGATGGAGTAAAAAACCTTACTTATCTTTAAAGCAAGGAAGTTCAATTCAGTCTCTTTACACCATAACTACAGGATTTTAAGAACTTTTTTTTAAGATTCTTTGTTTCATAGACCAACGGAAAAAACTTGAAGGCCATTATTCAAATGCTTGTGGACCCTTTTAACTAATGGATTCAAATCTATGATTGTGTGCTTGTCAACAAGATAATTCTTCAATCATATTAAGACTGCATAACTCAGTTCAGTTCCAATCTTCTAGGACTCTGTTCTGCAAAGCAAGTAACATTTCCCCAGGGGAAAAATGTGTACTCATGATATCTAATTCTCAGGTTCTCTCAATGTTTTCTTGATATTTTTTTTTTTTTTTAATACAGACAGATTTCTTGTAGGTGTGGCTCTATTTACATAAAAACCAGTCCCTTCCATACACACACAAGAAGATATTCAAAATAGCATAATTTTAGGGCAATTAACTCTGTTCTCCAAGACAATACCAGACTTCTTTATACACGGTTTTCAGAGGAAAGTCTGTGCCTTATAGTTAAGTAGCTTATAAGGTAAATAGTTTAAAAAATTAGTTATATTTATGTCTTTACAGAAGCTTGCCTCTCCCTTTCCACATTACGTTATTAAATTAAAAGCTCAAATAATGAGAAGTTTTAATCAGAAAAGTTTTGCACAAATGAAATTCAAAGAAAAAAAAGAACATTTTAAAGAAGTTTCGTAACCGTGCTTCTATTTGAATGATAACGACAGACTGCCAATCTGAAGAAATTCTTAGCTGTATTCTAGAGGCCTATAGCATGGCAAATCTTGCAACAAGGTCCATAACCCAACAAGTCCCTTAAATATAGCACTAGTTTGGACAGATACTTCAGTTTCCACTTGAATTACAATGCAATTTGCAACACGTGTATCAAGAATAATAGACATGTCTTTTTAAATAAGGCAATAAGCAATAAAAATTTTAGTAGCAATTTACCTGACTACTTTCATTTTCACCTCTGAAGGGAACACTGGAAACAACCCTAGAGAATATGCCCCTCACTAAGAAGGTTTAGATAACAGTGCTCATCTAGGACGTTTTAAAAAGCACCACAGAAAGTAGCATCTAGTATTTAAAATTCAACATCAAAAACATCCCTGAACTTCCTGCATTGTCTTTTAATATGTCAGTTCTCTGGTCCTCAGTAATAGAATTCTTCAGACAGAGATCAAACTGTGCTGATTAACTCAAGTGTTTCTACTAGAAATATATAATTATTCTTCCGGAATATGACACATACAAAGTTGTTGTGTCCTTTGCCTTTTTTTTTTTTTTCCTGCTTGTGCTGGCATAAAGGACATTCTTACTCTATTTACATCATGCATTTATAGCACTTATTAAAATAAACCAAAGAAATCCATAAAACCCAGATAATTAAATGATACATGTGATGTAAAGCAAGATTTAGCACACTATTTGGGCATCACAATGCAAGCCAGGTATGCAACATAAGCAAATGCATGCCTTTTTTATTATTAAACAGTTCAAAAGGCAGATCATGAACTACTGTTGGGATAAGCAGCACTCACCAATAGCTGGTTGGTTCCAGTACCACATTGCAGTTTTCTACACAGGTCAAAAAAAGTATTAAATATTTCCCTATAGCAGCTACATGAAATAAGGCCAAATGTCTGCAAACGGGTGAGTTACTACTCACCCGCTGAGCCATGGTAACTAGTTGCTCCTCATGATACTTGTGAAGCTGGCTTAAGCCAACTTCCTAACAACCTTTAAAATCCACCAGTCTTTCAAGAATCCTCCAGCCTTGCAGGATTACTTCCATGGTGCCTTATTTCAATGAAGAGTGTGAAATACTTCTCTGGCTTCTAGAGGCTGAAGGAGGAATAGGAGGTGCAACTGTACAAGCCTTTTTACACTCAATACCGACCTTTATTGGTAGGCATTTAATAAGGATTCCTGGAGTGGTTCCTAGTGTCTCTGATCTCCATAGAGGTTTTGAGATATCCCTAATATCCTGAAACTAAAATACATTGGATTTGATGACGCCTTCTTCATTTTCTGCCATGTACTTCAGAATTAGAGGTGGCGGCAGCCCCAATTTTACCTGAAAAATATTAGCATAAGTAGGAAGAGAGAAAAGACAAAAACTCTCCATAATACAGGTTGATATGTGACTTTGCATGGCACTTTGAATGTTGTTAAGTGTTTGAATTTCTTCCTGTGTCTTTTTAGCCTAGATGACTGTCTTTCTCTTTCACTGACAGCCTCTGCAGGACCAAATTGACAGCTCTTTAAAGCAGTCTGACAAAAAGCAGCATTAATTAAGTCATTGCCGGACTGTAATTGTGTTAAGAAGTAAAAATCTAATATGAGAAAAGGTTAGTGAGTCCTCTCTTGTGTCAGATTTTCTACTCTCTATGAATATTAATGTCCTTAATGAAGACAATCTTTGCCTCATCAAGCCGTTGTTCTGCATTCAGGTGCCAAATCCCTGCACCATTGATTTGTTTTTAAAGAACAAATATGTCAGGGGAGAGTGACTGTCCTGTTTCTTATCAACATCATAGAGAACGCTTTTGTATTCCTGGAAAGAGTTTATAGATTTTGTGTGCCATGTACAAGCAATGTCTGTGATGGCAGAGGAGCGGCTGGGAGGGGAATAATGTCGAGGCGAGTTAAACTAGTTTAAGTAATTTAATAGAAGCGTTACATTTTATCATGTTAGCTTTTTGTGTGTGCTAGCAATATCCACATATTAACGAGGTTATGATCAGCAGTTTTAATGATAAAATATGAATTATCTCTCCAGAAAGAATCCTGCAGTTTAAGCACTGAAATGAAGGAGCTCGGTGATAAGACGCTGATCATCTCTTGCTGATTATCCCCTCCCCTCCTCCTCCCAATCGAGCAGATAATGATGATGGTGCTGATGAATGATGATCCTTTTTAAATAGGTTGAAGGCCCTTAGGAGTCTAACTCTGGTGAGGAACATTCCATGCATTTCTCTGCTTCCCTGCTCAGCCCCCACGTCTCCCCATCGCTTCACTTACTATGGTTCTCAAAGCTTGTATCAGCTGTGAAAAACTTCTGCGTTATTAGTTACTACAGTATTGCTAATACTTTTGGATAGGAATTGTTGCGTCTACTCCGATGAACATATGACAGACCTCTGACGTCCAGTTAAAGCTCAGCACACCACACCGAAAGACAAAATTATTCTCCTGATGGTGCTGGAAACCAGATCAAGTGAGAATCCTACTGAGGGCACTAGAAGGTATGTGAATTTCTACAGAGGGTATTTAAAAGATTCATGCCCCTTCTGAGAGTCGAGGGGTAATTAATATTCTATTTTCAAAGCAGAAATCCTTGTAACAGCTGAATTTTAAAGGAAATTCTGATATTCGTGCTTTACTACAGAAAAGTAACATGAATCTGAGCAGTGTGTTTCTTTTTAAAGAAAATCTCAGCATATGTTGCACTGACAGAATAAGAGAATTTTTCTAGATAAAATTAAACATTTTAGGTTTTTATTTGCAATTGATTATGCCTGCCAGTTAAGATGGATACAGTAAACAGTTCCAGAGTGATCTGTATAGCAAAAGGAGTAGAGGAAGTTTCTGACCTGACATACTGGAAAGTACAAGCTCAGAGCTGAGAGGCCTCTATTAAAACAAGAATCAAACAACATCAACAAGAATCACTGCCACCAAATGCAATGCATGAAATTTGTACACAAGGCAGCGATGGATCCACAACACCGATTACAGTGCAGTGCACTCCAGAACAGTGGGCACTGACTCATCCGCTGCCGGTACATCTTTTTTTCTGACTCCAGAGCAGGATCTCTAGGTGATCATCTAGATGACATTTTTCTTCAAATGGTCAAGCTAGAGCTGTGCAGCTAGCTACAATAGAACAGGGTGCATGAAAAACGTACCAAAATTCAGTAACAATTCAGCTGCAATCACTAAGTCTGAATTGGAGCAACACCAGACTGGTTGTCAAGAATTAAGTTCAACATTTTTTAAAAGTTGGCTACACCACAAGACCTGAACTGCTACATTACAGCAGTGTTCCCTATGGAGATGAGGGATGTGTTGCTATCTGGCAATAGTTAGCCTTCACACTTCTCACTGCCTCGCTCTACATCTGACCAGGCTTCCAGGCACCAGCACACGAATTCTTTCTTTCTAATGTTTTAAGCAACTGCAGCTTTTGGAAGTGGCCTGCTCTTGCTGCCCCAGTATCTGCTACCTCCTCCTCTCCACCCAAAAGCTTTTCTTGCAGTCCAAATCGGTATTATTTCCTCAGCTGCAAATCAATTCGTTGCCCTACCTCCCCTGGATACTTTCTTCTCCTTTTAATTCACACACTATTATAAGATGCAGGGCAAAATACTTCAAACTAATTCTGAATTATCTGTTCTTTGCACAATGGTTCCAAAAAGAGAGCAATTCTGAAAATTCAGGTGGAAAATGGATTAAACCTAGAATCTTTTAGAGAAACAACAAATTGGGATCTCCAATATTTTTTTTAATAGAAGGTGGGGTCACTGACCCTTCAACATAATATTTGAAAAGACATTTATTGATCTAGCATTGTCCCCCAGCTCCCCAGCATTTAAGTTTGTTATTCTTGTATCTAAGAAAATGAGCAACCCTGATTTCAAAAATACTTATGTGACATTGGATATTACAGAAAAAGACCACATTTGATAGGCTAGTAGCACAGCAGCCCACTTTGGAAAAAACCCTCCTCAGGATATTTTGGGAAGACTTTTATAGCAAAAAAAAATGCCTTTCTGCAAAACTTCTCCTTTATGAAAAAATTCTTATTTACAGCAGTGTTTGGCAGTACAGCATACCTGGACATGACAAAGGATATCACAGTGTCTGTCCTTAGCCTCCTTAACAAACCAAATTAAATGCCATATTCTTATGTCATTGGGGAAATCAATTTCACCATCCTTCCACTAGTTTAAACTAGCATACGGGACTGAAAGTAAGCCCATAGCACTTATTTGTTCAATCTAACTTGCACCAAACTTTCTAGAAGAGTTTGCATAGCTAGATGTCAACCGAGATGACACATGCTGAGGTCTGCAGGTTTTTCCAAAGGCGACAGGTACCTGCAGAGTCCCCCCTGAAGCAGGTGATGCTGCAGCGATGGTGCAGACATGGGGGAGGTCAAGAAGGACAAAGGTAGCTTCAAATGCAAGGGACAAACATTTTCCAGGAGTTGGAAGGGGATTGCCTGGAGCTTGATTCAGCAGATAAATTTGCTGAATGCCTCTTTATGGAGAGCTGAACAGAGGCTGAATTGTTCTGGCTTTTATTCAGCTTGTCTCACTTCTCAAGCAGGATTGTCACCTTCAAGTAGGGCTTTCCCTGCTTGAAGAAAGACCTTCTCAGGGCCTTTGTGGAAGTATGCCCACTACTCTGCAATATCTGAAATCATACAAATAACATGAAGCCAGTTTACCTCAGCCTAAATTCAGATTGCCTCCTAAACAGTGAGAGGAATTACACTAGATTTAGGCCATCAGTGACTTATACTGTAACTCATAATCCAGGTGAGGAGTTATAAGTACAGTACTGTAACATAAGAGTTTCTGACATACCATGTTGGAATTGGGTTTTTCATACTCATGTTCTTCTCAGATTTCCCTTTCATCATTTTTTTACTGGTCCATCTTAGCTTATTAAGGTAGAAGATTTTTCTCTTGGGACAGCCCTCCCTAATTTAGCTTTCCCATTGTCCAGCTGACCCACTTGTAAAGCAGATGGGCAATACAGAGAGCATTTAGAGGAAACCATATAGTGACTTGTGTGACTGACAAGTCAGTTTTCCATTACTTATCAAAATAATTCATCATGATTCTAAATTATTGCTACAAACCTCCTTTTTCTCCACTTTCTCTTCCTCCAGTTGTAACTCTTTAAAAACACAAGGACTGTTATCTCATTAGGTCTATAGTCTTTGACTCCTACTTCATGCTCCTGCCCCTATACTTGATCACTGTTTGTCTGACATCCTGCTTCCACCCTGCCATTATATTTGGAAGTCAGCCTTGTTAAAACACCTGAGAACATATATAAACACATTATTTAAAATTATGTAAACATTAAATATAATTACTTTCTGTCAATCAAAACTTACACACAGGTAAAATAGCTATATTCCAGGCTGTTTCCTATTTGTCTTAAAATTTACAGAGGTCTCAAAAGAGTCAAAAATAGTCAGTCCAGCACTAATCTTTTTCACGGCATTACCCTACACTTTGACATTTCTTAACTAAAATGTCTACCATTTAATATAAGCGTACCTCTCTACACTTATCCTATCCACATAGGAAACTGTAGATGACAAGGAGAATACTGGCCAAACTGCAAAGACCTTTTTTCTCCGCCCTATGCAATGAAATTTATAGCCTAATTTTTACTGTATTGAGAAACTTTCAAGAACACCTGCCCAGCTATGGTTTAAGGGTGTTTGCCCTACTTTCTTTGTTCTCTGAATGCTAACTCTGCTTTACACACAGTGTGAGCCATACACACATCTGATATTTGGTGTTGCATTCTACTGAGTTCCAGCTATAGGCAGTCTGGCAGATTAAGTTCAAGCTTTGTGAAGAGAAGAGAGATAACTCAGAGGCTTCTTATTACTTCTGATCTCTGAGCTGTGCAGGGATCACAGCTCTGGGATTGCATCTGTTCCTGAAATTTTCAAAACAAAACCTGCTTCTATACATAATCTATTTTCTTACTATTATGTGGCAAGACATTCAAGAATCATTTTAAAAATATCTCCTAGAAGAACACAACAACTTTCAGGTGATTAAAATAACCACTGGCAAGATGAAATCAGAGGATTTTTTCAATATATATTTCCCTGCAAGAACACATGCACACAAATGGCCTTCAGTTGAAAATTACAAGAGAAACCATATGGACCACGGAGAAGCTTAAAATATGGACTTTTTTGAAGATGCAACAGTTCATTCTGCAGTTGAACTGAGGTAGAAGGTGGATTTGCATGTACCGATCTAATTACAACTTTGAAAGATCGCTACAAGACTAACATTCACAATTTTCTTCCCCACCAGCAAAGCTCAAACATTCACTTACGAATGCATAAGCTTTATAATTTATTTTCTGAGTGTGCTATCGCTGTAATGCCAGAGATATTTTCCTGGATATTTTATATTTTTAGGGATGACGTACTCGTACAAGAGCTTTGTACCGTGAACACATGGGACTGGGTGCCCTTAATCTAACTCCTGTATATGTGTAGGAAACAGCATAAGCTTCTTCCTTTCTAGCGTGTAAGCATGCTTCATATCTGTCCCAGAGAGACTGCTTCTACAGGTAAAAGGATACAGTAGCAATTCCGACTAGAAATAGGGTTTGAGACATGAGATGCAAGAAATTAAGAGATGTCTAAATGAACCTTGCTATAACACTGACCTAGCTCCTTCTCTCCAATTAATTAATTAAGTTTTGGTTTACTTAGCACTTTTTGTCCATAGGTCTAAAAGCACTTTATAAAGAAATGTAAATGTCAATATCCTCATTTTACAGATGAGGATAAAAGGGCACAGAATCACCCCAGGTCAGCAAGTAGATGGCAAAACCAGGAATAGAAACCAGTCTGCTTACTGTCTGCTGTACCCCCATGTATCAGGAACTGTGAATCCCAGGTCATTTAACAAAGAGCTATGGAAAATCCTCTACAAAACTGAGAGCTACCTCTTTTACATATCGAGGTGCAAGCATCCCATCTATAGCAGTCTTCAGTCTTAAACTAAACCTTATAAAAAGAGCTGTATGAAATGCCAAAGCTTGTAGTTTAAAAAAACATACAAAGAAACATCTTCTCCAGGTAATATTATGAAAGCATTATTGAATATAATTTTTTCATAATATTACCTGGAGAAGATGTTTCTTTGTATTTTTTTTTTGAGTTGAGCTGCCTGAAAAATAATTCTATGTGCATGTGGTAAAACATAACATTTTCTGGAGGGGGAAATATTCAATAATTTCCCCCCCCCCCTCCAGAAAATGTTATGTTTTAGCACATGCACATAGAATTATTTTTCAGGCATCTCAACTAAACTTTCTATTCAAAGAAAGAAACCTGATTTTATCTCCTGAAAGCAGATATTCTCAGTTTTAATTTATTTTCTCCCATGGCAAAAACATTAGGAGGTGACCAAGTAGTAGGGAGAAAGGCTAGAAAGTCTTCTGAAACGTGGGGTCATAATCAATGGAGTTTATCTCTGAGCATTCGTGTCTGGCTGGCACTTATGGGAGCTGCCAAACTACTCAATTTCAAAAGTTAGCACGTAATTTGTTGTTTTTCAGGGAATATATTGGAGTACTTCTGGACTATTTGAGGCTCAGTTAAAATACTTTACAGAGTTTCTCCATGCTCTGCTTTATAACGACACGCAATGACAACCAATGATTTTCAAAAATCTCGATAGCCTGTTTTAGTTACAAAGATAAATAAAGGATAACGTGATATAAAACAGAGCTTAATCTATCATACTGAGAGTCTCAGCAGCAGGATAAAGTGAATCTAAATTGATTCATCTGCAAACCCACAGTTGAGAGACCAGTTTACTGAGAGTTTGTGTTACTTCTGCAATGGCAAGCTGCATTTGATCATATTCCAGTGCAGATTCATGGGCTGAACCATCAACAACAGCTACATCGTTAAGTCAAAGTCTGCATATCCCATTGCTGCCTTCCACATTGAGATTTCATCTGAAGGACTAGAGACATTAAGGATATTTGAGACATTCCGTCAGTATTTTATGTTACCCAAGGCTGGAGAAAAGCAGCAAGAGAAACAGAGATCTGGAAAAACGATCACTTCTTCATATAAATACAGCACCAAAATTGGAAAGCAATCTGGACTTTCTGATACTAACAACATTCGCATGCCATTTCCTTAGGAAGGACTCACTCCCCAGCTGTGAGCAAGATAAAGGTTGTTTTACTAATCAGAGGCTTATGGCCATTTCCTTATGCATCTTTTCAGAAAGAGAAAGCTTGATGACCAGTTACCCTAAAGCATTTGGCTTTTGAATCTGAAGACTTGAAGGGCAGATTTTGCCATTCTTTTACTGAGCTGTCTGTGAATAATACCTCTGTGATATTTCAAGACTTCAGTATAGTACATGACTCATGAATTCTGTAGTAAATAGGCCAGACTTGTAGCTCCAGGTATTTTTAACCTCTGCAGAAAAAGGGAATATTTAGGATAAGAAACGAACATGAATTTAACAATAAAAATAGAAAGACCACTTGGTATACAGCACTCTGGTAACCCTCTGGGATAGAACTATACAGATTACCATATGTTCTTTTCCAAGCAATATAAAAAAAACCCACAAAGACAAAAATATGCTTTATGAAATTCTTTACAGTGTGATAGCACTGATGCAAAGCTGTAGCTAAAGTAAATATGATACCTTCCTTGTTGTACTCCAAGGCACTGGTGACCTATCAATTTCTCAATCTGAGCTAAAGAGAGGTAAAAGATGACAGGCCTTTCCCAGCAGAACGGCTGATATACAGCACAGAGCTACAGCTCTGTCCCTCATTATTAGTTGTGACTAATACAAAGTAAGCCGATGCTGAGAGCGCCTGGGGCTATCTTTGAAACTGGGAGGTCTCTTCTTACCCTCCTTCTAGTACATACGCCAGATGGGACAGTGACTACCTGCAAGAGCGTTATCTGGTGGTTAGAGGTGGTCCTCACCACGCTCTTATTTTGTTGTGCTGATGCACTATGCAGCAAGAAAACCAATCCACCCTCGTGAAATTCTTATTCCTGTGTATCCCCTCTACACTGGGACCTCTGGTGAGACCAGGGTCTGAGCTGAAGCATGCAAAACCACATTAAAAAGCCTGGAGAGCAAAGGCTCTGCCTCAGAACCTTGAGCAGAGCGCTGCAAAGCAGGCCAGAGCTGGAAAGGGATGAAGAGGCACTACGGTGGCAAAACTCCTCACAAGCACACAGGGCTGTCTTTCATATGGGTTGTTTTCACTTGTACTTTCAAGCTAAAATTTTCAGATGTCTATCCAATTGAAGTGCTTAACTCCCACTGAATTTGCTAGGCTTTGGGCAACTAAATCCCTCAGGCTTTTTCAAAAATTCCATCCGTAGTAATTTCCCTGTCCTTGTTCTCACTAATTAGCATGATGCTCCTGTGTGTGACTTTACAACACTGCAGAGGATTCTCCTGAATATGCGTGGGGGGCAAGGGGAGATATCTTATTGAAATTTGATTCAAAAGAAGGAAAAAGAAAAACATTTCTATTCACATTAGGTTTTGTAAAACCGTTCAGTGTTATGAAAAGCCTAATGTTTAAGCCTAAACAAAGTAGACAGTGATCCTTTAAGTCCCCGTCTTCCATTCTGTTCTTTCAGAGAAAGTTAGGTTTGTTGTTCTTTCACCTTCCGAAGTCCTTGATGGGTTATTTCCAGAGAATATTTAATTATATAAAGTATTTTTGTCGGCAAAGATGTCTATAGAAATTTCCTCAAACTCTAGCATGTATTTACCCACTTCTCAGAAATTCTTCTTCCATTTTCTGTTAATATTATTTCACTGGGATCAGTCTCTGTTGAGAAATTTAGTTTAAGCTGCCTAGCAGTCCTAAAAAGGAAGATCTATTAATTTAATCATTTATATGAATCATGTCTAAATGATCTCAGCAGAGAAAATGTGTTAGCCATTTAAATCCCATCATTACATATTATATAATAATTACCACTAATTCTAGTTTGGATGGGCCACAATATTGCTTTACATACCTAATATATTCAGAACATCTACCTTACCAAGCTCTGTCTTTTTGTGACCTTTGAGTTTATGCTTGTCTCGATTATGAACATAGGACAGGCTCTCCAAGAAATTAAGTATGCAAAACACATACACACTACCACATCTATTTGGCATGCACAACTACCACTTTTTTTTAATATCTCAAGTTCTTTTTGTCTCTGGAAGATTTCGAGCATGCTATTAATACTGTTGTAATCAAAATAATATTTATTTGTTAAATATTCTCATATTCAGTACTGTACACAACACTAATTCACACCCTGTATCAAGCTGAGCTTCCAGCGTAAGATGGGGTTACTCACAGGAGACTACAGGGTGTAACTTCCACTGAATTCCAAATCCCTTACCCTGAAAGGGCTGTTTTAACATTGTGTGTGTGCAAGCAGACAACTATACACTTATGAACTGTATGTACATTTTTGTCTATAGCTCAGACTGATAGAATTTGTACGGATTTTTTCCAATGAAAAAAGGAAAAAATTGATTAGCCATAAGAAATCTCTGCGCAGGTCTGAGCATAGGTTTCACTATATAATATTACAGAGCAGTCATGCATGCAAGGCCTGGGAAGGGAATAAAAACTATACAGCAATGAATGAACAAGCTACCAAATTGTTTCTATCTTGGGCAACCTCAGTAGAGGCCATCAACACGTGGTTCCTCACCGGGAGCCAATCCATTTCCACATGAACATGACAATCCAGCACTACTCAGTAAGCCAAAAATAGGTCCAAACACTTTCCACGCACTGTTGATGCAAGATGGTGCTGCTGGCACCCCTCCAGAGTAGGAGCTCTACACCTTGGGTCACAAACGGGGCTTCCAGTGAGCGATTTTCAGAAGAAATGCACAGTTCTGTGCACTCACTGCTCCAGTACTGCTTACAAATGAGGGCATCTGGCTTTGCCCTTGAGAAAGGTTGAACTGTGTCTCTGCTGTGCTAGAACAACATGAATACCTTCATCCAGTGTGGACACTCAGTTTAATATTTATTATTATTCTTTATTCTTTTTCACCAGCTCTGTATGAATGCATCTACCATCAATCTTTCCTCTACTCTATCAAAATTGCAACACAAGTTACACCCCTGATTAATTACAGAAGAGTGAAACTTCCAACTCTCATATCCCAAGGGTCAAATTTATCCCTGGTGTAAGCCAGAACTCAGTAGTGAAATAAATTTGGCCCTAGGTGACTTTTTTCCCCCAACTCATTACACCGTCCCTTCTATAGCTGATGAATTGAGCCCCTTGTGTTCTGTTTGTAACCATAATTAGTATTCATTTTGCAAGCTTAAAGTTCACCCTTGATACAGGACTGAGCCTAATGTTAATCACTGCTGTGTCTTACCGCCTTTGACTCTGATCTGTCAGGTTGGCATTACTTGTCCCATACCTAATTTTTTTGCCCTTACCAGCCAACTAGCACCTCGACATCACACTGTGTCAGAATTAGAAACTTTTGACAGATCTGTAATCATCTAGTTCTCATCAGCTCTATGCATGTTAGTCACTTCATTTCCACATTCTAACAGTTAATATGCCTTAATTTCTCTCACTTTGTGAATATTTAATTCCTCCCTTTTCAACATCATTTTTAGGTTGTGTGAATCATTTTCAAAGCCTTTGCTATTCTCCCTCCACTATCATCTGCATATTTTATGAAATGGCACAGTTGAATCTCTGAGGGCCCTTGATAAAAATGAAACTGGCAGGCTGCTCATTAGTTGTTTACCTGGAGCTGTGTGAATCCCCTAGAATGGTGGATTCCCATTTGGATTTGAATTAGGATATTCTGACACATAAGAATTGAAAACCTTTCCAAGCTAAGCGTGATCCCACCCCCCCTTTCTATCCCAATTAATAGCTCTTCTAGGAAGTTTGCATTCTTTTGACTAACCTGCTAGTAGTACAGTACCATGTATACCAACATCTGAAAACTGGATTGCTAAAAGGTGAGAGACAGAGACTGTATCCAATTAGCAACTCTAACGAGGGGAAAAAGTGTCCTATCAAGAATGCACAGAGGGCACCATGACTAAAATCTGAATTTTTCAGGCTTCCAGAGTCAAGCCAACTTGCTGGGACTCAGACTGTGGTTTGTTTAAGCATGTATTTTAATGGGCAAGTAATCAAAAAGTTACATTCAGTGGAAATTCTGTGAGTAAATGTTAAAAGAAAGTACTTTACTATGACCATACCTGGAGAGTCTCATACAGCTGTTACACAGGAAGAACAGTTTCATTATTTCCTTAATCTTATTTATGCAAGGTGGCACTTTCATGTCTCACCACTGAAATAACTTAGGAGCCACACTCAACAATTCATGAGTTATGAGACCAAAAAAAGGACACCCTTATGTTTACTAGAAAGTTGTGAATTAACAGAAGAATTCAGTGGATTATCTATTCCATCCCTGACGCAGAACACTTTTCCCCTACAACACCTATACATTGGGAAGCTAGGTGCATGCTGTTTGTTCATCTCTGTGCAGTTCTCCATGCCATGGCTACAATAAGCCACACCTACACTTTCCCATAGTTTTAGATTTTAGTGTCCACAGATTTACATTTAGTTTGATTTATTTTTATGCTGATATTATTCTCTTACTTTTCATAGATTTTACTTAAAAGCAGTAATGCTATCTCTCTATGCACTAAATTTTTTAATGCATTTTTGGCCTCTGTTTACTACATAAGTAAATAGGGAATTGGGGCCGTTATAAAGGTAAAAAGAAGCTTTCCAGCTGTAGAAACTGCTTGTGCATTAGTACTTTGGTCATACAGGTGTTTTGGAAAAAAAGCAAAAATAAGAAATAGAAGGCACCTAGTTTTGATAGGAACCATCTTTCTATTTTATCCTCATGTCCCACCTAACATATCTTAGCCTTGACAAATCTCTTAAAACTTGGTACACTAAAAATACAAATAACCAAGAATGGAGTTCATAATTAAAGTTTCACAGAGTTTCTGGCCGTCTAATGTTACTTATTTTATTCCTTGAAAGTGAACAGCCAAGAACAATCAGAAGCTCACTTCCCTAGTCCCTCTCCTTAGTACCAATTGAGAGGATAGGTGAGAAACAATTTACTGGCATATCATACTGTTTGATGCTAGCTCTCAATCTAATCATGTGTCTCATGCAATTTGTTGTGCTTGTTAAAATCCCAGCTTTAAGAAGTCCCTGAATATTTGAAAATCTAATAATGAAAACTGATAGTTTTATATAGCCTTGGCTAGAGAAAGGGTGGATTTAAGTATGCTTTGTTTATTGTAAAGATTCAGAAATTAGATATATTAAAAATAATTTGCTACAGTCCAATGAAGCTTGGTGGCCTATATGTCTTGGTTTTTAATTCTCTGGTTTGACAGTATTGCATTCTTTTGATTTGTTATATACGCTTCAGATCTATTACTTTTTAATTGGACATGAACATGCCTATGAACTGAACTTAGTCTCCAAGGGTTTGCATAAAATTAGCCAAGATGCAGGGAAAACGGAGTTATCACTACAACTCAAAACTATCAGATATTGCATGTAGTTAAAAATAATGATAGCCATAAAGACGCTCATGCTACACCACATAACTAAACTCAATAAGCATCAGGTTTAGTAGAGTGACATCTTAACTCAATTCCCAAAGATTCTTTCCCCACCCCAACTACAAGTATTTAACATTGATCACTTTCTGCATTTTAATATTTTTCTATCTTATTCAATATCATTTGGATTCAGAAATACCTTTATCCCACTGACTGGAGGCATACATATCAAGTAGGTATATGTGCACCATTCACTGTCAGTGATGCCAGCCTTTCAAAAGTTTTAAAGCTCTCAACCTACAATGTGATTATGTTTCAAAAAGGCATTCTCACTGTTGCATGAAAAAAATTTTGCACACAAAAAAGTACAATTATTTTGTTAGCTGCTAGTGCGAGTTAAATTAACTTCAGTCTTGCAATACTAGCCAGTGAAGTTACCTTAACACAAGGAATATTAATTAATCCACTTTTAGTAAAGCGTTGATACACAAGGACACACTTTTTAAAAATTGTTCTCTATTTGATGAAGACAATTGTCATATCTCCTACTACTATACCACTGCACATTCTAGGCAAAGCGGAGGACTTCTTTGGAAAATGGCAATTTAATGCAACAGCTCGATCGCACATTGAGCTCTTGATCTGTTCTTGCTCTTGATGGAAGTCATCTGCATCAACCTTAGATTGCTTATCTGTGCTGACCAAACACTGTATGGAGCAAACAGATCTCTACCAACACAAAGCCACATAAATAAGATGAAATGCTGGGTTTTTTTAGAACTAGGTGTTCCTCTGCACGGTGACTGTGTAATAGGTAGTGCTCACAGGGGAGTACAAGTGACAACATGGTTGCTCTAAGAAAAAAACAGAGCACAACAGGAGCTGGGGGGGGTGGTGTAAGAACCCATGACTATGCGAATGAAGACAGGTCAAGGGACTGGAAACACAGGGAACAAACTAAAAGACTTGCCCAGAAAGGCAAACTCTGTTTGTAGAGATACTGCTCTTTTCTGATGTAGTTGTCCGCTTCTTCTAACATTCTTTTCAAAAGAAAAGCCTTCCAGTTTTGGCTTGGTACAATACAGAGTCATGGTTTATGCTTCTCTATTTTCCCTACCCCTCCTCCCGCATGTTAAACAGACCAGAGACCTGACATTTTATGTTGTTTGTTTGAAATGATAAACTTAATCATGAGTGAAATGTTAGGAAGTGACAGTGCTGGCCACAGTAAGGTTATTTCTTGTTTCAGCCAAGTACAATACAGTTTTCCCGTTAATTGCATTGCCAGTCCTTGCCACAGGAGGACCCAGGCATTTGCAAGTGGGGAACTGAATCTGTCTTTGTGATAATTAAACCATGGACCTCTGTAAAGACTGCCAAATCTGCCATATGGTAGTTTTATGACCTAGACTGCTGTTATCTCTTGAGAAAGCTAACATCCTAATCTCATTTTACTTATCTGTGATCAGAACCAGTATTTCTAGAGGGCAAAATGCAGGAGTACTGCTTGTCACAGAGCATCTAAAAGCAATGAAATTTTTTTTCAGTGGTTCACATTAATAAAATGAAGAAAGAACTCATTACTGACATACTGGAATTAAAACAGAAATCAAGGAGCTAAAACCAAATAACCCATGGGTTACCTGCACATAGCTTGTAACATCTTGCTGTGAAAAATTTCTGGGACTCTACTTTGGATAGATAAGCACTCTGATAAGTAAAGTATTCATTGCAGGGAGGTTGTGAAAAGGCCACTGAATTTTTGCAATGCAAACACATTATTTTAAAGCACAAGCAGCTTTTGAAAGTCTGATGTCATTTATTGCAGCCATGCTGCTTTAAGGACATCCTTGTGAGGTGTCTGAGAGCTGGGCAAGTATTTCACAGGAAGAAAAAGCCAGACTGTAAGATGCCTGGTACGAAGAATGAAGGGATCAGAACCAGTGCTGGATAATGCTTTATGCTGGCCCTTCTGGTACTTCTATTATTTCAACAAGTCAACACTAATTTGTCTTCAAATCTGCAATACACCCATCTGAGCACTGGCACTGTGGTTCAGAAACACTTGCCCTTTAGAAGTAAAACACAAACACTTACCAGCTGTGGTCACCTTCTTACGTAGCTTTCAGGGCTGGATCATTTTGTAACCAGGGGAATGCATCTGTTCCTTTCAGCAAGGTTATGTCTTCAAAAGTGCTTTGAAAGCATAAGAAACAGGTGACATTTTTCATCTCTCTGGTAGCAAACAAATACACAGTCTATATTCTTTCACGGCAGCGAGAGCCTTAAATATAGGTATCTTTAGTACTTGAAATCGCTATTTGAAGATGATGCTTGTTAGATGATTTGGGATGGGATATTTCTTTGCGAAGAAAGACCTAATAGCTACTCAGGTCTACATTAAGTTCTCCAGACCGATGACCTTCATCGCATTTATCTGCTAGACAGACATTCTTATCGAGAAATTACATAGGTCTGTTTTTACAGAAATATTCTGGTTATATGATCTAGATAATGTAGCCTGCTATAAATCACCCTGGTTGTCCCTTGATATTTTGAAAACTGATGAGACTGCTGATTCTTGCTTCTTTCTTTGTATGCAAATGATGAATTATAGATGGGAAATAGGAAAAAGAAGGTTTTACTCATTTGCTGGATTGAAACAGACTGGATTAGTGAGCGAGCAGTAGTACCCTTGGACTATTTATTGTGACATTGCTTAGAAAAATTCAAACCCCAAAGCCTTCAAACCACTGGGGACATTGTTAGCCTTCTGCAGGAATTATTAAAACGTACAGAAATGTATGAGCATCACTTTATAATAATTAATCAGGAGCTGTTGATTAATAAAGCTCATTTTTTAGTCCCGATGATTCAGGGTATTATCCAAAGGACAGTGTCCTTGTCATATTGATTAAGAAACCAGACTTTGCCGTGGAAGAAAGTGTAAGAACAGTCGCGCTTCTTCCTTCCCCTCCCCCCATATAAAATAAATATTGAATGAGAATATTAACTCGTTAACCTTGACAACAATTTGTAATTTTCATAAGGAGGAAAACTCGCATATTCAGCAAATAAATTGCTGCAGGGATTTCAGGGAAACAAATTGGAGAGAATGAAGAATGCTACCGTATGAATTCTGTCGTTTTTATGGGCTGCGATGATAAATTTGTTTGGTTATGTCCCTCAATTAAGGCCACAAATACTGTAAAGCGTCAGAAGCAAGTTAACCAGTAGAGCTGGTACAGAGAAGTCTGGGTGACAGTCTAAGGTCATTCAGGAAGTTAAGTTTTCTTTTTTCTTTTAGATCTAGCTCAGATCTAGAGCAAACAGTTTAACCAAGTTAGAGTGCATCTTCTGTACAGCGTATTAATCCCCTTAAAGCCTTTGTTAAAAGATGACTCCATTTATTAGATATTGCATGAGAAAATCTTTATGTGGAATTAACTGCACCAGTCACAGGTTTTACAGGGTTATCTAATTATTTTGAACTCAGTTTAAGCAGGAATGCAGGTAAAATAAATAATTTGTAAGCTGTTTACCTCTGCAGTTATGAGCACTATTTTTTAATCCCCTATAAAATGTTATGCTTTGAAATGAGCTGGATTACCATTTTAATGATTACTCAAAAAATGGACACTTTTCCCCTTCTTCTGTTTCCAGCTGTAAACACCTTATTTGTTCAGATCATTGATTAAGTCAGCCAGTCAGCAAAACACATTTAAGCATGCGCCTAGTTTTAAGCTTGTTTTGCCTCAACTGACATCAAGTAATACTATGGATGCTTAAAATTAAGCATATGCTTGACTACTTTGTTGGATTACAGCCTAAATTATCTATTAATCCAATTGCATGGTTTCTTCTGATCACTGCCGTCTTTAAATTCTTACTGTACAATAGATTTAATATAAATGCATTATGTTTGTCAGGCATGCCACTAGATTTGCATGCTGTCCTTGTCTGCCTGGGCATATTATCATCCACAGAAGAAAATCAAAGATTTAATATGATTTTTAAAAATTTAATTTTAGCTACTTTTTGAAGGATATGGATGAACTGTATATCTTGTTTGGGAAAGTAAAAGGAAAAATTAAATAAAAGTGTTTAATACTTTAAAGGTCCAGATAGGGAACACAAAGCAAGTGAGCAAATGCCCATGGAAACCAGCAGCTGTGGAACAGAAAGGCAAGACAACACACACAGTATTTGGTATGCCACTAGTTACTTTTACAGCGACAATAACTGGTGTCTGATTATCTTCTGATTTTACTGTACTCATTCTGCAAGGACACCAGGATAGAGAAATGCTGTCTCCCTATCTCATATGTAGGAACCTTAGGCACAGAGAAACCGGCTGCCAGGCTATTAAATGTATGTAAGTGAATTCCCATTCATCTCAACACATGAATGCATATGAGGTGCCCTGGTATTTCAACAAAGAGGACCACTGAAATCACAGCACCTTTGTTGCTGTTTTGCCTTTCCAATCTGCACCTTTTGAAGGTTGTTTTTCCTTGGTGTCCTCATGCATTTTAATGATACTAAGAATCATTTCAAGTACACTTAAAAAAGTCTCACAAAAGCAGCCTTAAGTAATTTGTACCCATAATTGTTCCTTCCTGTGAAGGAACTGATCTAAGTCCTACACACTATGTCACCCTCCTCCTTGCAGCCCCAGTGCTTCCAGGTGAATTCCTGGCCATCTTGCAGTAATGGTGGCAGTCTGACCCCTTGCAGCAACCAGAGCAAGTTTTCAGTCCTGTTCAGCTTCTTATACTGTGCTGCTTTAGATGAAGCGCAGAACAAAAATTTGTGTAACCCCGATAAGATGTTATTAATACAAAGTGATGGGGTACATGCTCAGAGATGCAGTTATTCACTCATGATGCATTATAGAGGATAATAGCACTAATGACTTTTGCTAAGCCCTTTTTGTTCTCAAAGCGCTAAAAGCAAAAAAAACAAAAATAAGAAAATCCCTGCATTTCTATTACTGGTGGCACTGGAATATAATCACACAGTACCTGCAGGATAAATCAAAAGATTAAATTAAGTTGGGATTTGAATCCTCACTAAACAAAGAATCAAACAGAGATTACGTTTTTCTGGACTCTAGTCTCAGAATAGCTTTCAAGGGCCTCCCTTACAAACATAATATCATTATTTGCTTTGACCACTGGTACGTTAAAGAAAATACAGGAGAGGGGGTGGAAGGAGGAGTAGTCAGGCAAGCAACAATATGGAGAGCAGTATGGGGCATGCTAATTTTTATTCATTGCCTGGCCTCCTGCCTGCTTCTCCTGAGTCTATTCAAGTCCTAGCCTTGGGTTCTGACTCTTGACCGATATCTGTCAGCATGTTCTGTATCCTGCCTTTTGCTGCTACTTTTGTTCAGCCTGGTGTTTTACCTTGCTTTTCACAGCAGACCGATACCTGCTGTCCCTCCACCCACACTGCCATCTCGCAAAGCTATTTATTCCTTGTCCGCAAAAGCACAATCGCCAAAACCCACTACCTTTGGAGAGAGGTCATTCAAATACAAGCAAGATTAATCTTAATCACAGAATAATATTATGTTTAGAGGCATGAGAATCACTGTACTGGCTCTGACCCATGGACTGTACAGTCCCTGAATTCCTCCCCTGTCAGCAACCAAAACAAGGTGAAAGAAACACCAAAACTTACAAATAATTTATGCCTCCCTGCCCACAAGACGTCACTCTGAATTTCGACAAATGTAGGTTTATCCTTAAATATTCTCTCTCTCTCTCTCCTCCTTTCCATATTCTGTTCATTAGAATCAACTACGTTAACTCTTAAGTATTCACGATTTACACACAATCAGAAAAATCCTGTTCAAATCTCGCTGCTCCTGACCTCAGGCGCATATTGGCAGCATATCCCACCACAGAATTCATTTCCTCTAGTTTTTCATAGGACAGGATAAATATTTTCAGATCAGCCTGCACAGACCAATCCAGTGTGACCAAATACTGTCTTAGTGATGTTCATCTCTCAAATTCAAGAACAAATATGTGGGACAATCTTTAATGTAGAGTCCTAAAGCTTGTTATCTGATAGCAGCAGCCTCAGATTTCAAGTATTTCACAGCTTATGGATGATAAAAAAATTCCAGCATGAAAAAAAGGAATGAGAAGTATTCCCTAAACCTTCTTGAAAGTGGAAGTGACAACAGCCTTACAAGAGTGCATTTGCCAAATCTTTAGCCTTGGAAAATGATGTATTTGAATTTCTAGGGTTTAGTACGTACTGTTATTTTAAAAACTGATTCAGTTTGTTTAGGCCCCAGAGCTGCAACTCCATCTTGAGAGTATGCCGATGTGTATACAAAGCTTTGCTGCTCCTTTCATCAAGAAAGAGAACTGTTTCTGGCAGACTATTTGCACCCGTTTTACATATTCCCTCAGCTCTATTTCTGCGCAGAGACCACAGACCCAGTTGTGGGAAGGGAGCGTGTCAGTGACCCATTAGAAACCTGACATGACATTTATGCACATGTTTACCAGGGTTGCTCTCACAAACACAATAATTACACACACAAATGAGGTTTGAAATTGCCCTTTTATGAAAACTCAAACCTTAATATGTAACTATTTAATAGGAACCTATCTTGCATCAGATTTGCAAATCAGATGCTTGCGTTAAAGGCTGGATTTTTCAGAGAGGGGATGTCTGACACTGGTACACATTTTCTGTGTATTTTGAGTGCTCAAAACACTCAAATGTATGGAGCATGTATTATTAATTTGGCTTTTTTGTGAAAATATTTGTTTCATCTCTTTACGCTTGTTTACACACAACCGCCAGATAACTAATAACTGGACACACAAAATAGGCACAGAGGTGCATGTATAAACTTGAATCTCAGCACTTAAACATCTTAAAAACAGGTCTCCCCAGTTTATCAGTGGGTGACTGTAAACATCTTTGCACCACAGCTCTGCACCACACTGCAATGGGCCTCTGTCAGAACAGTCCCAGCCTATTGCTACACATACAGGTATTCGTTAAAAACAGCCAATAGATTTTTACCAAAGTTATGTAGGATATTGGAGCCATATACTATATGCAATATTTTATTTTTTACGTACATTATTTTATGCTTAACTGAGAACATTGAGGACTCTTTCAAGGGAAGTTTCATCCTGATTTTATGGGAACAGAGTTAAACACTGACTACCTTGGAAGTTTTACCTATAGATTATTTTCATACTTGCTGCTTTTTCTTTAATTCAAGACAGCTGCTGCTTTGGAGATTCTGACATAAGTGAAGAAGTGTCAGATGTGAGAGAAAAGGAAATTTCTCTTCCTAATCTTTATACTATATCAACAACACTCAGCAGTTCTGCATCAGCTTGCAACTGAAAATCTCCAAATACTGTGTAAGGCACTAAGTTGGTAAAGATTGTATACCAGTAATCACTGTACGTACTGTACCAGTGGGAAAACAGAAGCACAGAGCATTCAACTGATTTGCCCAGAGCCACATGTCAATTTTGTGGCAGAGCTTGGAAATAGTACTGAGATCACCTGGCTCTCAGTCTCAAGCTTTGCTAGCAAGACCATCTGTGCTCCTAGACACTACGACAATACAAATACTTCATCCTGCTGAAGAGTTTTAATGCGTTGTACGTGTAAACAAAGGTATGTCCAGACCAATGGAGTATGCCATACCTGTCACATCACCATGCCCTGGGAGGGGGTGCAAGTCTAGTTGACAAGTGCTTGCTGCTGCTGAAAGAAGCCAGCACTCTGACTGAGAACTAGGGTTTTTAGGAAAGAAAAAACCCAAACAAAAAATATCCCCTCTTCCACTCTCAACCAGTCCATCTTTATTTCTCTGAGCATCAGAAGGGGGAAGCAGGGTGCTCAACCAAACTTCCTGGAAAAGAGGGCATTTGTGGAGCAGCTGTATTGAAGACTGTTCCTACAGAAGTCTAAGCCATTGAAGCAGAAAGATTTTTGTCTCAACATTTACTACAAAAGCACCTTTGAAACTTCTACCCTTTCTATAAAAGTATTCTAATTTGATATCCAGTAGCAGATTTTGTTCACGCCAAGTACACTGTTGCTATGAAAACTCACCAGTTAACATTACTTCAGACTGAGTAAAAATAAAGGCTGAGGAACACTATAAAGAGAACATCTAAAGCAAAACCAGTTGTTTTTTTTAATGGGGGAAAAGATTTATTCCTGTTACACTTTCACTTATTTGCAACTATCATGCAAGATACAAGGAACACTAAGGGATTAACTACATTTACTCACAGGAAGCCATCATTTTTCAAGAGTTTTCTCCAATAAAATTCCCTAACTATCCAGGCTAAGTTTCATTCCACAAATTCACTCCACCAAACCTTGTAAATATTTTAATCAGCTTTGTAGGGCAATAAATCATAGATGCACATACCTAGAATGACTATTTTTAATCGATAAACTAGAGCATCTTGAATGGCAGGATCTCAAAGATCCACGCAGATCAGATTTCGGAGGTAGGAGCCAATTTGTTTCAGCCACAACCCCCCTTCTCTGAGAATTAAATTTTTCTTTCAAAGAGCTCTGTACCAAAGTAACAATTGGTGAAGATATCAGTAGGGCTAAAATAAACAAAAAAAAATAATTTCAAACTGTGACGGGTAGTCAGCATGAGCTAAATTCTCATCATGCATTTCCAGCAACTCAGATCAGGACCAATTTTCATAGGAATTTATTTAAAAGGACAGCTATATTATATCCTGAGTCGACCACTGATACTGAATTTCTTTTAAAGGTAAGTGACATTTACAGAAGTTTGCACACTCAGACCCATTCTCCTCCCACCTTTTCTTCCCTGAGCTGCCATTACACTTAGTTCTCCTTTGGATTTTGTTAATAGTTTACAAACAGTAATTACACATAGTCGCTCAATAACCGCAAATTGACCAACCTGAGTTGATACATTTTCTCTGCAGAGGCTTCCCTGACTGCGCACTTTACAGAAATGCACAGCTCAATTTTAAAAATAGAGAGAGGATATAATGTTTGATGTAAGTAAACAGCTTTAGGATTTTACAGCCTAACTACAGTCATAAAGAGTAAATTTTTGAAGACTTACAAAGTTTTGGGGAAACAAACTGTCAAAGTGAACTTAAAGGCTGTAATTAGTCATTGCTATCAGTGTGTTACAATATTTTTAAGTAATCTTGAATGTTAGGCATTGGTCAAGTGTCTTATGGGCAAGTCCCCTTTCTGAAATATGCATTATTTCAGTCTTGACAGGCAAGAACTGAAATTTAGAAGGATAAAGTGAGGCCCCCAGGAGCACCAACAAGGTTGTGGACAGGGGGATTTGACTCCATGGCACAACCCTGCAGCTTCCCTAGAGCCGCCCTCCCAGCTGCAGCCCCCAGAACAGAGCAGAGCTCCTAGTAAAGTAGCTATAAACATGGTAAGCAGTCATGTAAGCATCATTAATGCAGCCTGTATGGAAACGTGGAGTAGCACTACTATGGAAGGGACACAAGAGGTTACTCACCACAGCCTCTGCAGCCATGCCCCTCCTTGCTTTGCATTCATATGGGAAGACTCCCCCAGAGCAGCAAGCCCCTCAGTTCTCCAAGCATATCTTTGGACCAACTGTTCCTGGGAGGTGGGCACATGGTATCTTAGTAATTGGCTCATTTTGCAAACTGCCTTGTCAGCTAATTTGCACACCTACCCAAAACAGGTGCTCACCACATACAAGGCATAACCAAGTGCATGTTTCACTTGTGCAAGCTTGTCCTTTGTTTCTATTCTGTGATTTTATGGGAGGCAAATGATTGCACGTGCAGCAGCAAGCTACTTCACCTCAAGTACTGCACCTTTCAACCAAAGCAAGAAAAATAAGAGGGGCACTGGATGTGGTTGGAGTCAATAGTTTTCAAGTCAACCAACCTGTTCTAGAGCTCTCCTGTGCTTGACTGAGCCCAGCCTTGTGTCGCTACACAGCCCTGCTCCCACCCACCCATAGCACCCAGAGCAGTCAGTGTTCAGAGGGAGCTCAAGGCTGAGGTAGCAAGTGTTTATCACAATTTAAGTGGGGAAAAGATCACCACAGCATTCTGCACCACAGTGGCCCTGCTCTGTACTCCAAAGCAAAGGCTAAAGTATGAGCATGAATCCCACCAGGTTTTGCACAGGAGGAGGAAATTTCTCTATCAGTTAATCGCTTCTTATTGACCAATCCTCTCAGAATAAAAACAGGAATGAAAACAGTCAGCAATAAATGCTTAAGTCGATTATCTTATATAACTGGCCTACCTTCCACAGGAATTAAGGAAATGAACCATGGTACTTTCTAAAAAGGCAGAATTTATTTGTTTTGAAAAGGTACACATATCACAAACCCAGAATTTGGAGAAAAGGGAAGGCAAAGCATTCATCCATAAGCATTCACTCACTGGAAGGGGTGGAATATCTTCAATGCTGTATTTCCACAGAGGTGAGCTAGTTAAAACACAAAACGCATAAAGCAAGCTTATCTCAGACAAACATCCGCCTTTGATTACCATGCCTACACAGGAGGGCCAATCTCGGACATTGCTGAGCTTTCCTAAGAGATGCTGGGTGCCTTCACGTACAGCAGCTCAGGGCCTTACAGGGGCAGGCTGTAAACAAGCACCATTTCTTCTACAATACACAGGAAGGAAGCATATTTCAAAAATTAGAAAGCTCACACTCCCTGCAGTCATAAACTATCATTTTCCACAGTACGATAAAGAGATATCAGGATTATTCTCCACAATTAAGCCATTGACAGGCTGGCATCCTTGCAAAAAGCATCATACCAGCATTTGTTAGTAAATTGGGCCTACAAAAGTTCTCTAACCTGAAGGTGTACTGGCTCAGCAACTTCTTCAAATGATTTGATAAAAATGTTTTCAGTGTGTCATGCATACAGGTACACACAGCAATAATTACCATAATATTATAAAACACAAAGGAAGAAAAGTGCAGTAATTTGCACTGATTAAGTGAAAACAGGAAATTTTAATTATTAATTTTTGAAATCACTGAAAAGAGAAAATAGCATACCTTCCATGTGCAGACACTGAAATTAGATTAGCTTGACAAGCCCATTTCAGAAGGAACAGGAATTCTTCATTGCTTTTATTTAATAGACCTTGAACATGTTACGAAGCAACTCTTTCTTACAGCATCCTAAAAATGTGAGTGAAAGCATTTTAAATCCCACATCTTGGTGCTGCTTTTAGTTTAATATAAAACATTGAAAGAACACGAATAATGACAGCTTGCTATTCAAAGCACCCTTTAACAGGATCAAGAAGAACAGAGTAAATGGGACTAACTAATGTTCCTGTGTGGGAAGTACAGTTCTTCAGGGGAAAGAAAAAAAAAGAGGGGGGGGGGTTCCCCTATACACCCACCTTGTAGCAGCAAATCTTTTGCCGTATCTCAGTTGTGTTGAACATCTAGGAACCTTCTGTGCTCATCATGCCTCTCCCATGACTAGGCAATCCAGAAGCAGTTCTACACCCAAGTTCATTAGCCATCTGGTCAAAAAATATTCAAATGCACCCACTCACATTTATGCAGAAACCCCAGATGAAAGTCTGATCCCAAATGCATTAACATCACTGGACATTCTCCTGAGAACCTGCTTGGCTATGGTCAAGAATCCACTTGCCTGTATAAAAACTGGCTTGTAACAAAGAATAACTATGTCTGCTCCCAAGGATTCCTTAAAGATTTGAATTGAAGTTTTTCAAATGGCAGAGTAATCTACATTTACTCTGTAAAGTTTCACTGCCATATTCCTAAAGGTTACACTCCACTTCTGTATCACTCATAAGCATACTTTCAGTAAGAGAGCAAAACAGATAAACAAGTAAAAAGTCTTCTAACATCCTGTTATATCCTTCTTCTCAAATCTCACATATTAAGGATCCTATTAGGGGGTCTAATATATTATGAACATAGGTCTTTTGAATTATATATTTATATGGTATTTTCTGTGAAGCTTAGTGGCTAAAGCTACTTCAGTGTGGCCAGCCAAATTCATCCCTTCAGCGAGTTCTCAGGGGTTCCCCTAATAGGGGGTTCCCTGTTTATCAACCTGACCTCAACACTCAACCATTTCTCCAAGTAGAATTATTACATAGCCCTTACAAATCCATTTAAAACATTCTAGTGCCTTTTCTTTTTAAAGACTTCCATGTCCACAAGCAGAAGATGCCACAGGCAAAATGATCAACAAGAGCCACTTTGTAACTGCACCTGCTTTGATTGCATCTTGTCTGAAAGTGAACTCTCTTCCCCTAGTCACGGCACTGCCTGCATCAGTGTCAGACTTCTAAAGTTATACTGTCTGATGAGGAGCAACCAAGAACATTTACATTGCTTCACGTGACTTCTGGTTTTGAGCCAGTGACCCCTGCTGTGACAAAATACAGTGACACATTAGACCTTTTCTACTAATCTCCTCCTTCATAAGTGCACCTGACTTTAGAGTTGCCAAGATCTACATCCTTTCCTGATAAGTTTCATTCACACTAGGTTTTGAGAGATTGAGAACTCTTTTCATCATTTCCTTAAACCACCAGAGCATGTCACTTTGACCAGGGATAAAAGCTTTTAACCTATCTGAAGTGACTTGCATGTGCAGACATACAGAAGGACATATTAAAAATATAGCACTGCAGTATCTTTTAAAGTCCATATAGAAGTACCTGGAGCTAGTTTCTCATCTTTACAGATCAGCTTTTTTCCATCAGCTTTACTCACTTGGATCTGACTTTTTGATTTTAAAGCATTAATAACAACTCTCCGCTCTTCAGAAACTCCTTTTTCCCCAGAAAAAAAATCACAATATCATTTTTTTTAAAGTGGAAAAATAATTTTATAGTATTTCATGTAATTACTTGCAGTTTTGTCAAAGGAAAGAGTGTCACAGAATAGCCAAAACATGGAAGGAATTCAATTGCATTCTTATAGATGAACTTGCAGAGAAAGCAACTGAAACGAGGAAAACTGGGAAGCTGCTGTGATCGAGGTTTGAGCTGCCTAGGTCATGGACAAGGATTTTACCAGCAGGGATAGAAATGATAAGTGAAACTGGAAGGTTTGTTTTTGAAGAACAATCAGGAAAGATAGAAAGGTATTGAAATTTGGCTAATGAAGCAGAAGAATCTGCAGCAGCTGTAAAAGCAGAACCAAAAAGGATAGGACTTCTTTTTTAGTTCCCCCCCCACCTTTTCATTAGGCTGACTTTTTTATACTGAACAAATACTGTGTTATATATCTCTGTCTCATTGTCTTCTGTCACCTGAGTAACACCTCTTACTGCTGCCAAAATGGCTACTCCAATGCTGGGTCAGACCAATTATTTCTTAAATGGTTTGTATTCACCTGCACTTCAAATGTGTGGCTTTGAGAAACAAAATAACAGCACCTCATTCTCAGCCTGCTCCAAAGATCCATTATGCTAGCAACACATCCGTCTGCTCAATTAAAGAGCCAACGACTACAAAGCGACTGTATATCATTTGTATTACCTTTCTAGAGCCGACACTTTATTCACAAATATCTGACTCCAAGAGGTCCTTTTCTGCTTAGCTACGTGCTTTCTCCTAGCCTGCATTTATGTTTAAAAAAAAATCAGCAATGTGCTTTAAGCAAAGATTTCTGTCCTGCATACAGCTACAGTAATTTCTTTTCTGCAAGAGAATTTTGCCCTTCTTTGCAGCCTACTTCAAACTGATTTGTTAAAAGCTTTCCAAGTCCCATGAAATAACAGACAGTCTGAAGGCACACTTTCTAAACATTAGAGATCCAACAGTTATGCCAATTGTACTTTGTTGCCAATAAATTTAATTCTTACTCAGTTTTGAACTGTGCATATACTAAATAATTTGAATGAGTTTGTTATACCTTAAGCTATGTTCGCTTTTTGTCAAGCGCTATCCCAGGGTTCAAGAAGACAGACAGCACTTCTCAGCAGTCCACTACTCCTCTAAGTTCAGACAGACATTAGTTCCAGTCTATGTATATAGCCAGGACTGGCTATATTCAGGATCCACCAATCCATCTCTCAAACGTGCTTTCTCCTCTCACTGTTCCCCCACGTCTACTGCAGTTGCTTGGAGCCGTCAGGTGAATTTCTCTCACCTTGTCTAGCACTAATACCAAGCTATGCCGATACAACAGCAGCCCTCCAACACCCAAACAAGAGGTTGCAGAAAAGATGGACCCAGGCTCTTTGCTGAGATGCACAGTATGAGAGCCAGAAACAGAGGATTTTCTGTATGTATGGATACAAGGAAAACTTTTTTCATCTGTGAGGATAATTAAGCACTGAAATAGGCTGTCCAGAGAGGTCATGGCATCTCCACCCCTGGAGGTTTTCAAGACCCAACTGGGAGGAGCCCTGGGTACCCAGGTCTCAACTCACTGTTTCCCCCTGCTTTCAGTGGCAGGTTGGATGAGAGACCTCCTGAGGTCCCCTCCAACCCTGAGCGATTCTGTGATAATAAGAAGCAATCATGAAATAAACTCAGCTATTCCAGCATCATAGGTCTTTCACACAGAAGCTTATTATGACTGCCAGAAAACTTCCAGGCAGCTCCTTGCTGAGCTAATTTAAAATAACAAGACAGAGCCCTGAAATATGAGGTCTTATTCTCCACTCTTCCAGACTTCCATACTAACTTGCTTGTATGACAAGTTTGTATAAAATGCTACAAGAATAGAATTCTCTATCTGCTTATATCAGTAGCAGAGCCACACATCCATTTGCCATCACAGGGCCAAATAGCTCTGTAATTCATTTTCCTCCTTCACACAGCCATGTCAGCCACATGTGACTGTGAAAGAGAAGTATCAAACCTATAGATGACATAAGTTTGATTCATCAGCTTCAGCTCTGCAGTAGAGTAGGGATACAGGTGTTCCAAAGCATTTAGGACAGCCCAGGTTGACTTATTTTCAAGATCTCACGAGGAGGTAAGCTCATTTCAACAAAGTGTAAATTCTGCCTAGTGCAAAGAAAAATTACTTTGAATTAACTGGATAGATGTTATGAATAATCCACATTAAATTCTTAATTTTGGGTTACGATAGAAGACTTAATAGTGGCCAGATACCCAATGCTTATGCAATTAATTCTTAGCAAAGAAAATGAATGTGAGATATAAAATATTTTAGAAATAATCTTTTCATACAAAAACAATGGAAATTTGAAGACGGATTAAGATTTAGTGTCACAACAGATTATAGTGTGAACAGAATATGTCCTTACAGGAATATTTAACTAGTGATATCCTAGAGGGAACAAACTATAGGACTTCTTGACATGAAAAACGTGAATTTGCTCTTTGTGTTTACTGGAGCTCACAATGAAGCATGAAATGTATTGTCAAACATACAGTGTTCAAATATAATGCATTACTTTAAGTTGAGCATTGGTTTTAGGGATGCTAGCTCTCGGAACCCCATAAATAAATATATTTAAAAAAATGGATCAACATCTCAGTAACTACATATACACACACACAGATAATGCTACAAAAATGCTTCAGCTTAGTTTTTTTTTTTTAACCCATCTGTATCTGTGAAGAATATACTGCCATTTATTACCTTTTCCTAAGATGAATAATTAAAGAGTAATATTATGCATAGACTAACACAAAATATGGTGGAAGAGGCATTAAGTGTAATAACTGACATGAAGCATGCATGTGCTCCACAGCTCACATTGTGTGTAGGCTTCTGACCCATCTTGCACTGAAATCCAAGCAAGCGGGAAGGTGACTCGCTGCTGGTTCCATGAGACAGCCCTGGGTTCTGTCCTCCTCTGCAGCGAGATCAGTACTGCGAGGAGGAACTAGGACAGAGGGGCTCCCACCAGCCAGCGAACAGAAAATTTGAGCTCAAAGATACTTTTAAGTGATAACGAAAGTATACATCTTGAGGAAAATAATTGAATTGTAACTTAGGACATTCACACTGTTGAAGAGAAGGAAGAAACATTCTTCTGTAAAGTATATTTCCAAGATATTGTTTCCTGACTATGGCCAGAGACATCAATACCAAAAAACCCACTGAAATCTAGTTCTCCTATATCAAGGCTATGAAGTAGGAGCAAAACATACAAATCCACTGTTTAGGGTCATCTAGAACCCAACCCAGCTAACACTTTAAGAATATCATAAGCAAGTAAGTGATTTCTTAGGTGACATAAGCTCCGGGTAAAATAAATTCTACACTTAACAGCCAAAATTGAGTACAGAAAAAAGGATTACATAGGTCACCCTTTTCAAACTCTAGATATAACACAGTTAATTAACTGAGCTGTTATCATATCCTTTCTTAAAATACAATTTTTCTTTAAAGTCACAAAATACCTGAAATTAAAAAAAACAAGAAAACAAGAACCAAGATTATTTCAATATAAAATATCTTTTTTGCTTTGACCAAAGCAAAAATCAGCTGTATGGCAATGATTTTATTAAACTATAGATGAAAAGGATTGCAGGTGGCTTGCTGTATAAGGGTAGGATTGTACAGAATAAAATACCATTTTGTTATGCTCTTTGGGAGAGCGCTCTGTTTTCTTAACTTTGCTTTTTTTCCTTACCACAACAGTCTATTGGTTATAACATAGAAAAGGTGGTAGGAAGTTTTATTTCTCACGCTTCTGAGCTTTACAGTGAAATAGACTGTAAGATGTGTCACACTGACTTTTCAGTATTGGGAAGCAAAGCAAGGCTAACTATGGTTAAGCCATTTATTACTGCTGAGTCTTTAATGGCAAGGAGACTGCTTTGCTTCTGCCGCACAGCCACTAGAACCGGCAGAATTATGGCAGGGATAGATATGGGCCATTTTCTTTAAGTCAGTGTCATTCATTTCTACCAAAAAGAGCAAGAGAAATTAATGGTGTTCTCTTATCCTTCATACTTTGATTCTTTAAGTTATTGAACACTTTCTATTCTTGTATGATTGAAAGTGAACTGATAGAGGGAGGCACTTATCAGAAGCAAATCCCAGAACAGACAAGGGAACACTCTCAGCTCAGTGCTAGATCACTTCAGTGAAATTAGCGGCAGCTTTCTCCTATCAAAGATCAAAGCATTTCTATACAGTGTGACAATCTGGGTTGAATGAGAGCGCAGCTGCAGAAGCACAGGCTACAGCTCCTGGGTACGTGGGACGGGGTCAGCGCGTGGATCTCACCAATGCACCTGGTGTGCTAGAGACCTGTACCTGCAGTCCTGGACTGCATAGTCAATTATCCTCAAGTGCCATTTATATATAAATTTACAAATGTGAATCACTGAGTTTTAGAGACCTAATGGTTTGAAATCACATCAGTAAGATCAGGATCTAGCACTGAATATGGGCTTCGGAGAACATTTTCTACACTGGGGAGCCATGGGAGAAGAGACTCCACAACAAAATTTAAATCTTGGTATTGTAGTATATAAGGTAATTAACATTTGGGTTTTTTTTTTTAATATCCACAACATTAAGGGTTTTTTTCTTGTGTTCCTATGCTTAAACCTACAGAAGGGCAACTAAAAATCAAGTCCATCCTATGTGCTGTAATTCATCTATTAGGTAAATAATGGGAAGTCAGTACATACATAAAGCAGAACATTTAGTACGGCAATGCCTTTCAAATGTCTAACCTTTTAACCGCATGTACAATGAGTGCTTTTGACAGTTTTATTAGTTGAATAGCTGTCTGTTTATGAGTCCCATCACATTAAGAAAGGGGTTTCTGTATTTCTGCCAATGCGCTAGCAGTGGAAACTTGTCTCATGTTTTCTCTTAGAGAAAAAAAAATCAGGCTAAAAGGACAGATCCAAACAGTTACTAGCCACCTTGGCAAATACACTACTATTGTTTATAAATCCATAAAATTATTATTTTGTGATGGTTTCTGTTACCTTACTAACAGACAAGCGACTTTCAGTGTGTCAAAGAAACCTAATAAAATAAGAATACAAACCACTTGCCTGTTTTTTCCCCCCTTTCATTTTTAGCACAGATTACATTAACAAAGCAAAATAAGACTGCAAAACATAACACAAACAATCAAGATTTTAGTGTAGAACCAGCCAGAAATGCTTTGTGTTTATTAAGTTTTAATTTATAAGAGCCTGCATCACCTTATCTGTACCATGAAGAGAGCTATACATGACTTGTTGGCTAAGGCCCCAATCCAGCAAAGTACAAACATATGTGTAGCTGTAGGCATGCAAAGAGTGTCACTGTGTCAGCTTCAACCTATGTATCTCCCCATAATTTTCCCCTCAGGCCAAAATCAGAACAGAAACTGGCCTAAGATGTGCCTCTGCAACTGAGATGGGTTTGCAGGACCCAGGGAGAGAAGTGTATTTCTTCGCCAGTGACCATTCAATTCAGAATTTCTTGACACTCATCTACTGATGCTTCAACCTAGAGACTCTCAGCTTGAACTAAACCTGGTGAAATATCAGAGTAATCTTATCCAGAGATAACAACCAAAGAGTTCCCCAAAAGCAGAGCACCAGACACATGAATATTTCAGGTTTAGTTGTCTTTGGATTGGAAAACAAGCTAGATGAACTCTTGAGATCTGCCAGAAATTTCAAAAAAACCCACAGCTTAGTTCTCACTTCTTTTATTTCATGTATTTTGTTATACCCAATGGTATCTAATATTTTTTCCCCCCCACACACAGATTTACATAAATAATACTGGAAGAATACTGTCCTTACAAGATAGGAATTCACCTTTTTGATACAAACACCTTCTTTTACTTTTTGGAAAATGCCATTTCACTTTGAACCTTTGGCTGATCTCTCTATCCTAGCCCCTTGCCTACAATACCTTCATGCAAGGAAACAAAAAGTAGGAAGTTTAGTCTGCCATTAAGGAGGAATACAGGTTCAAGAGCAGGAAGAGAATGACAAGGGCAGCCACATTGCATAGACACTTTCACACACCTATTCTCCACCTGACAAGTCATTAGATGTTCTGGCCTCCACTAACACTCAGTGGCTGTTCCAGAGCCTCCTCTCCTTGATGGCAGTTGAAATGAATTCAATTTTAGTGTAGAGATATTTTCTCTTTTGCCAACACTGTCTTTTACTTTTTTCACTTTTCCACCTCCCTTATGCTCACTGGCTGTTTTGAGAAAGCAGTCAAATTCCCTCTCACAATAGACTAGACTGTTTCCTCAGTCATCCTAGTAGCTGGCCTGCTCTTCACATCTTAATGTCTGAATTCACCATTAGAACAATGCTAACAAGTATTTTATGATGTCTCATGAGAAACCTTTAATGGCATTGAATAGTCCCCTGGTCTGCCTTCAGTAAACTCAGCTTCATTTTCTCTTTTTACCTTCAGCTCTATCTCTTCACTCTCCATTTGCTAATGCGTTCCAAGGCCTCATATGCTATAGAGGTCAGACTAACAGGCAGAGGAATCCTAGAACAGTCTTGTCCCTCTTGTAAAAAGGGGACTATGTTTCCTAGTCTCTACGTATAAGCCTGGCAGCCCCAAACTTGTTCGGTAAGAATCCTTGCTGCTAGACTTCTGCAGTTCCCTGTGTCAGTTATTTCAGCACACTAGGATGGAGATTTCCAGTTCCTCCCAGCTTGAGCACATTAAGCCCTCCAAATATCATTTTCACTTTGGATATAGTAATTTCAAATTCTACACACCTGCTCCACTTACCCATGCTGTCTTTGGTCCCATCATCCTATTTTGAAACAGAGGCACACTCATTTAATTTTGGTGCCATGCTTAGATTATCTTTAATCTAGCAAGAAACATTTTTGAATACTAAGAAACAATATTGAACAAAACAGCTTACACTGCTTAACACAGCATTCTTTGAAGCTGAGTATTTCCCCCTCAAAAAATGTCAGTCTGTTGTTCTTTTGATATCTGCTATCATTATTCGTCAGTAGACTAGGCCAATGTACAGCAATATACCACTGGCACTGGACATATGCTCTGAAATGAGGACTAGAGGTGGACATCACTCCTACTACTCATGTTCAAATTAGAGCAAGGATTAAACCCACCTCCCTTTTCAGTCTGCTTGTGTTATTTCATCTGGCAAAGCCCATACTGAAATTAATAATAGCTTCCCCATCTGCAAATAGAAGTATGCTACTTAAGATTTTTGGCAGTGAACTGGCATTTTGTCATTTAATCATTTCACATCATTACACTGCAATATGCAATGTAATGATATGACACTCCTAAATGACAAACACTGGTTACCTCCAGTACTAGAAGAAATAATGTAATAGGAAGGAAATTATACACTTAAGGTTGCCACAGTTTCACTCCCACATGTTGGGATTAAAGTGCAGAATAGTTGCAAGGAGAACCTCACCTACAGATGACCGAGATAATCCTTAAGCATGCATTGACTTCAGACCCAGAAATACCAACCCCATGGCTCAGATCCAATAAGGGTCAAGGATCCTAAAGCCATGCCAAAGTGCCCATTACTTGAGGCACTGAGGGAAATAATACCCAGCACTTCCCAGGGTCAGACCAGAGATGAAGGGAAAGCCAAAGCCTCCTTATCTCTCTGGCCCGCTTGATTATGAGGATATATAAACCTTTAAGCATATTGGAGAAATGCCTCTAGAGATCACCTGCCAAAGCCCAGTTTGATTGCCTAGTATGGTGACAAATAGGGTCAAAGCAGGTAAAAATCCAACAAAGCCACAAGACAACACTTGCTACCCACACACTGCAAGTCTTGGAGCATTTTAATAGCAAGCCCTAAATGTTGAAAGCCCCCAGGATCCTCAGAATTGTTCTTTCCCAACATTTTTTCCTGTTATCAATTCAACTCACATAAGAGGCCGTTAAGGAAGCCATAAATAACAGTCTAAAATAAAATGTCACTAATGTGCTGATAACCCCTCTCCTCCTGCTGCACATCCACTTAACATCGAAGTGCTGCTCCCCACCTTTCCTGGAGCCTGTGAGAAATCTGCAACTAGATGCAGTTACCACTGCAATAGGCACTAAAAAACCCCAAACCACTGGGTTGGGGGGGAACACTGGGGAAAAAAACCCACCGAATTAAGCTCTCTGAATTTACAATTCTACCTGTGCAAGAGGGATCTTTTCATCCTAACCAAACACTGCAAACTTCAGTGCATGGCAGTGACCGTTGGTGCCCAATCACAGTAACCAGATCTCCAGAGGCACCACCATATTCTTGTGCACACCAGAGGATCCTGTAGAGGTTGACAGTTGCCAGGGAAAGCCAGAGCGTGTGGTACTCTGCTTGAAACTTGGCTACTAAAGCAGTCTTTGAGACTACTGCAATAAATTTATCTCCAAGAAATCCTGAAGTGGCTGTTTCAGACCCAGTTGATCCAGGTTCAGGTGCAAACGTCTTTTTGCCTCCCTTTTCAGTTGCCTGAGCCATTCACAGCCTTCACCACCATGCCTGTCAGAAGACTTCAGAAGAACTGAGAAAGAGACAATAAAATTCTGAAATGAAGAGCTCTTTAAATATTAGCTCAGCTGGTATTATCATACATTTTTCCAAGTTCAAACATGATAAAGTGATTTGAGAGTTTGCCAACTCTATATTCAGGGAAACATGCAGAGAAAGAAGAAATGCTGATATCCTTGATGTAAGTTCTTTTTCTTTTCTTTCTTTCTATTTACTTTAAACAACAGTCTTCTTAAAACTCATTTCAGAAGACATCAGAAAATACTGGAAATTACACAACAGCTTTAGGAGCACAGAGTTGCAGGTGGCAAGATATTTATTTACCAAAAGAAGCTATCCATGAATGGATGAGTTATCCCAAAGAAATGGTTATTTTTCTTTGCCATTTTATTCACAGAAAAAGCCCTATTGAATTTCTGCTATTCAATCATTTATTATTCAGTGGCTGAGAGAGCTGGCTTTTACTTTCTTCCCCATGTTAGTAAGAAGAAACAATCCTTAAAAACAAATTCCTAAAGTGACAATAAACTTCTGGTTCCCACTATTTAATAAGCAGCCCTAAACACCTCCCTGTTCAGGACATGCTGTCACAGCTACACACAGCAAAAGCACTTTCAAAACAGAGGAATCTGGCAGGTAGGGCACTTCTGAGGTGCCTTGACTTTGATGTGCACTTCCCCAATTCAGGTTGAGGTTTAGGGGGTCTAAGACAGTTTAGTTTTTTCCAGAAATGAAATCAGCACTTGTAGAGGGGGCCATGACAAAAGCATGCCGCAACCCACAGTCAGCCCTTCCCACGTTCCACCACAGCCTCTGCTTATTTCACATAGTATGTTCTGCACAGCTCATTCTGCAAGGCTGAATAATAGATTTAAAGACAAAGTCTTTCAGAGAAAGATCAGATCATTTGAATTTCACCACCTTCGTAAGTGTCCAGTAAAGCTTGATGGCCCACTAAAAAAATCACCCCAATACACAAGACTTCATTAAAATACAATAATATAGATATAAGTTTACTTAATCCTGCTTCAGAGTGCCATAGAGAAAAAGCAATATTCATTACACTTGGCAAGAGCAAGAATGGTGAGTGGGAGCCAAAGCAGTCCTGGATGCTTGCTTGTTTCCTTGTCTTTTTTTAAGCCTTTTTTATTTTCTTAAATCATTCTGCACTGGCACGTTCACTAAATGCAGAAAAGACAGAAGGTAATTACATATCATGACTCATTAGCAGAGAAAAGGAAAAGTGGGAGCAAAAGCAATAGGTGGGTAGGGGTAAATTTACCACATAATGATTTAAAAGTTTTGGACTCCTGCACATGGAGGTGGGGACATGGGACGGGAAGGGATTTAGTCATTCAAGACTCTGAAATTCTAGAAGACTAAATGTCTGTTTAAATTATTTCATCACATATTCATTAGTCCATCCTAGGGAAACTAGTTATATGATTTTATGGGGCTTTAGTTCTTTTCTGGCATCCTGAAGAAGACAAAGAAGAATGGAAATACTGGAACAAAAGATGAACAAAGAAAGTGACAGGGAAAGGAAGACAGAGAAGTCAGGAAAAAAAACAACAAAAAATACACAGGCCTATTGAGCTATGGCATAAAAATCCAAGGTCTAATTTCAGCCTCTGACTCGACTCCTCCTATAATCACAAGCTTGTTGCTTATTGCCACTGGTCCTCATTTAACCATCCGTAATGTCAGCACTGCCATTTTCTGCTTGTTTCTCTTCACTAGACTGCAAATAAATCAGGGGTTATGTTTTAACATGCTTCTCCTATAGCACCAAGCACATAAAGGAATTTATCCTCCGAGTGCACTAGGCTGTAAAACAAATAAATAAAAATAATGACAAAAGAAAAGAAGGAAAGTGAAACACGTGAAAAGTCAGAAAAATCTTTGTTTCATCCATAGTTATTTACCCACAAACTTTTCCCTTTAACTACCAATTTGTGTTTGGGTTTTTCTCCTATAATGATTAAAACCTGATAAGCTAGTTCCTTTTAGCAAATACAAAATATCCCCTTTTCTGGCTGTATCATAATAGAGGATATTTCACTTACTCCCTTCAAATTTTAAAACATGGACTTAAAGACTCAGGAGAACAGAATAAATTTTCTGCTATTTTAAAGAATTAGAATGTGTTGGGAAAGACTACTTGGCTGGGAGCTCGTTTATTAAAAGGATGTTGCAGCTAGAGAGTGGAAAAAATAGGACAAAGCATCCAGTGGGAGCCATCGTTTTCCTTAGGGCAGGCGGCAGAACTACACATCCAGTTTGGGAGGGAACGGTACATTCAGACTAGTTCCAGCCAAGTGCAGGAGATAAAAACTAATCTATCCATCAAGTAGCCAAATCTACCCTGCACAGCTGCATCTTCTTATTCAGCTGGTAGAACTGACAATTTCAGCACAGCTTGGCAGCAAATTTGCCATCAATAGAAAAGAATCAGTGCTAACATCTGGGCAAAAGCCTGTGATGGATGCTGTTTTGTTCAGCACACCAGCTTCTTATACAAGGGGACTTCTAAAGACAAAAAAANTNAGAGGTGTTGCAGATAAAAAGTCCAAATATCTACAGCTAGGCTGGAGAAGGCTGAACTCCATTGACCGGCCTGCGAGGGGAACCCCACGCATTCTTAGCAATGGCCAACCTGTAGACATCACTCAGGTGAAAGATGTTAAAGGTCAACCTACAGTGCTTCTGCTCATCTGCTGCCTTGCACCTACACAACTTGGCTATTCTGTTCAGATAGAAACCCTCTTTTGAAGACTCCTTTCTACGAGACATTTGTTTTCATTAAGAAAATACTGACAGGATGCGGGTACCAAGTATCAAGCAAATGAAGGGAAAGATTTGCATAAAAATGCAGAGGGTTTAAGAACTTTTTTCTGCCAGTAACAGATATTATTAACTACAGCTATCCCAAATTCCTTCAAAAACATCAGCCTAAATCCTTATTACATCTCAACCCAGACAATGCAGTTTTACCCCAACAAGTCCCAAAATCTAGCAGTAGGGAACATTACACACACCCACCTCACTGGTGTGGGAATCCAGTCAGGCAGCCATAGTAGTAAAGACAGTGGTGACAGCAGAAACTCGGGGAACAGACTTTTTTCCTGGATGACACCAACTTTACTCTCTAGTAAGTATAATGCTAGCTCCCTAAATTAGGATCCAAGATCTAAGAGCACAACTTAGTGGGCCTCAAACACCCAAAATGTTACTATGCTGAGAATATGGCATATGAGTCTCAATGCCTTCTATAATTTAAGTCTAGGTTTCTAGGCACACCATGACTTTCAGCATATTAGTTCTTCATATTATCTGATAGTTGTTAGCATTCTACACGTTATATCACAGCAGATTAAATACTGTGATTCCTGTGCTTGTGAGTGCATACCAAAATATACAAACCTCTGAAGTCCCCTGGCTAATATAAACATTTAGTGCTTTCAGAAATTTGCTTAAAAAAAAGGTCAAAATAAGTAAAACTCCCAGCCAGTCAAACAGGGATGAGAAGTCAGCATTTGTGACCCTTCAGTATAAGCCTCTTTGCTGTCACAATACAAAATACATTAACTGCATTTTGGAGGTCCTAAAAATTTTCAGTTTTAATGCAGCCCAAGTCTGCATCAGATTCACAGTCACAGCATAACCAGCACTGCAATTCTCTCCAATTTAATACCAATAATCCCACATAGGAAAGAAATCATAACTCTTAACTATTATTTGCAATGACATCCGCCTTTTAACTTTAAGCAGTGTTCTTTAAACATTTCTAAACTTTTTGTATTTCTTCCGTGTGCCTTGATATGAATTTGCCTGTCACCGAAGGCTGTACACAAAGGGAGGCACAGACACTAAGCACAAAGATATCAGGAAGTGGCTTTCCTAGCAACAGTAATCATCTGAGAGATCCCAGAACATCCTTCCTATTCATGCAGCATTTTGTGTTTTGAATAGTGCTGACAGGTGAAGTGGATTCATAGTATTTAATACAAAAAATATTGCCATGGATGGGTATGGCACAAAAGCAAAAATATCCACGCTATTCATGAACAGATGAGTTCACTGTTTTCATAACGTTCCAGATTATTCACTAAGGCACAATTTCAAACACAAAGACTTTCACCTGCCCACAGAATGAATAATCCAGTGTACTCTGCTGAAGCAGAGTCACCACTAGTGATTTTGCATCTTCAAATCCTACTTGCCTATCAAACATCACCATCAAATTCTTCCACCCACCCAAGTATTCCCACCCTGCACTGGGATCTTCCACCTCATTCTTTAATGAGAACATGCAGACCTGCAAGCTACTGCAATTAGGTCCTTCCTCCAAGCGAGCCTCAAGTTTTATTTTCACATTCCAGATCCAGAAACTAAAGTCAAATCTGTTGCTCCAGAAACTCCTGATCAAGGCAGTGGTCTTTCATTTGCCAAGCTCAGGTTTCTCTGCCCAACGCAACCCTGGGACATGGCCCTATACTTAAGCACTGAAGGGAGCTTAGAGACATAAGCAGGAACAGTCGTTAACTATCACCGAGCTGATACAGCCAGTCAGCAAAACTAACACATTAAAGCCTCAAAATTGTTGTTGTCCTAAAGGGCATAACAGACCTCATAAAACAGATAAGATCATGAATGATCACAAGCAAAAAATCCAAAGCATCTCAGTGCCCCTCTGCCCCACCAGTTGAAGCTTAACAGCCACAAAGGTTTTTTGTTCCTTCAGCTTTTTTGCCCTCCCATTTTTCCAAAACTTCAGTTCAGTTTTCTGCTGTCTCACAGAAAATCAGACACATTAGTTTTCTTCCTGGGGCACATCTCAATTGTTCTCCTATTGCTTTTCCTTCCTCGCACTCAACAATGTGCCTTCCAGAATTGTTTCCCAGCTCTATCGATTCAACAGCTGCATCCCAGGCTTCCTCACATGAACTTATTGAGCAGACACTGACTTACTATCTAGAACACTGTAAATCTCTTTCTTCCTGAAGGTTTTTTTCAGTTTGTACGAGTGCAATGTATTAATTATTACCATCCCCTTAAGAAAATAATCCAGTCTCTTCAGAAACCTATCTAGTTCTGATCCTGGACTTAACCTTCCCCGCACTTTGAGTCTTTGGTTGTCAGTGTATTAAACCGCTTCCTTCCTACCTACACCTGCACCCCAGGATATATAATGGAAATGTCAACAATTTCTTGGCTATAGGCATGCCAGAGGATGGGACTTATTACCTGGACAATTTTTTACTGGTTCAGATTTTTATGCATTGAAAGTAATAATAAATTAAATTGAAAGGGATAAATTCAGAACAGATGTGAACAGGTATAACTAATAGGAGTGTCAGAGAAAATTAAATAGTGACAAACAATGGTGTAAATTACACTGTCAGTTTAAGTTGATTTTAAAGGGACACCAGGAAGGTAGCTTTCATGGATTTGGCATTTAGAAAGTACAAGTTAGCTGCAATTGAAACCCATAGGGTTTAGATTATAGATACATGCGATAAGAGAAACTACTAATATGAAGTTGTAAAATAGCAGAAGATTAATCAGTTTCCTTCTGCTCTCTGGAGCCTTTATGTTGGATCTTTTTTCTCCATTTGCCCTCTGTCTTTTGCACTTGTTTACATTGATACAAAGTGGATATAAAGAGCTACTGTTCCAGTAAAATTCACACACTTGCTTTGTACTACTGCTAATCCTCATAACATGCTGTACATCTTGGTGCATAAAAATGGAAAACTAACAAGGCCTTCTAACTTGCCTCTTGATAGAGAGGATTCTTCCTACCCCCCTTTCAAAAAGCATCTCTAATTTTTAATAAACATATTTTGATAATGTATCCCATAAAAAGTTACATTAAAATTCTTGAATCGCAAGTATTTCATAACCTTATAGACTAGAAATACCCATTGCTATTTAAAAGCCCCCAGATCCTTCATGGCTTCAAAAATGCCAAGGAAAGTAATGCTACATTCCAACCAAATCTGCTCCTTGCATCTCGCAAACAGCTTGAGTATCTATAATGAGCTAAAATAAATCTTTAGATTGAAGCACTAATTAACTTTGGAGTTGCTTGTCTCTCATTACAAATCTAAGTTTCATGGCACTAGCCAGCCTCCGGTAACTGTCCCATAGACTTTGTTTTTTTAAATCAAGGCAGCATTAAATAGCTTGATTTTCAAGGACAAGAAAGACACATACAGACAGCCAAATTCAGTACTGCTCTAAGCATGTTCCTCTCCAATCTTCCTGTGGTGTATTTGGCCTTAAAACAGTGAGGAAAAGGTGACTTACAGCGTTCAGACATTTCCAGAGTCAGAGCTCCACTGAAACTCTAGAACAAGCAAACCATCCAATTTTATTTACTGCAATAGTCAGTCACCATTTTGTTTACAAGTGGGAAATAACATTACACTGTACTTTTATGGGATTGAAGCTAATTTGAAACAATCCTCCAGCAACACCACCAATACAGGCTTATGGATATCCCTTTGCCATACCCTCTGGCTACTGACACAACACTATTGATATATAAATCAAAACTGACAGCTCTGGTAACAGATTTCCCTGAAACAGTAAGGTTTAAACTAGGAAAAAACCACCATTGCTAAAACTAGAACCAGCTTAATCCAAGAGGTGATACTATTAGTAGCAGCTGGGAACAGGCAGAAAGGAGAGAAGATGCACTACTAACCTCACTAGAAACCTGTAGTGAAAAAACTTCGAAGATTCTACCAAGAAAATGGACCTAGGAGAGACTCAGATCTTGCCTTCGAATATAGATTCCAGCTAAAATGAGTTTTAGCATTTTCAATAAGCAAATATAAAACATTGGTGTTTTTGCAGGAATAGAGCTTGTCCGTTTCTCTAGAAGCTCCAGACAGAAGTAAGTATTGCTAGGCTGGCCAATAACCATCTTGGGAACCGTGGTTTTTCTAAATATATGAGATAATCTTGCACTAGATTAACACCCTACCAGTAGCTCCAAGATATTTACATTGCAACTTGGCTAAATGACAGCAGAAACCAAGAAACACCAACGTAGGCTCTAACTACTCCATTTACTCCTCAGTTTATTCAGTGAGAACTCACTGGCCTGACATCCACCGTCCATGCCTCAGTTCATTTCTACCCAACACACTGGTTGCCACCTGTAGGATGGTATTTCCTTGTGAGACTGGATTGCATATTTTGAGGACGCAACTGCACACAACTTGGAAGCATGAGCCTCCAATGCTATCTTGGTTTCGGCTGGCATAGAGTTAATTTCCCTCCCAGTAGCTTCTGCACTTTGGATTTAGTACAAGAAGAATATTGATAACTCCGATGATTTCAGTTGCTGCTATGAAATCAAGGACTTTTTCCAGCTACTCATGTTCATCTAATAAGCAAGTATGCAGGAGCTTGGAGGAAGCAGAGACAGACAGACAAGCAAGCTGGCCAATGGAAAAGTTCCATACCATAGACATCATCCTCAGTTTATGAATGGGGGTTGGTCGGTGGGCAGAAAGATTTCTGCTCTTCTCATTTCTTGGAATTTGAATCCTTTCTTGTCCAGGAGTTCAAACTTTCTTGAATTTAGTGAAATTCACAATTTCAGGTTTCCACGATCACTGCTCATGGACTGACTGCACATTGCTCACTGGGTAGTAAGAAAATTTGTATTGTATATAGTTTGTTATTACCATTATTGTTATTTTCCTTGTTATCTTATTAAACTGTCTTTATTTCAACTCATGAGTTTCCACTGTTGTTCATTTCTCCTCCCCATCCTGCGGAGGGGGAAGGACAGGGGGGAGCAAGCAGCTGCCTAGTGCTTCATTGCTGGCAGACGGGATAAACCTCCCTTGGGTGGGAGGGGGAATGCTCCTAAATTCACTGCAAATGTTCTCCCCACCCTTCCATGTTAATATATCAAATCAAATCATAGAGTTTGAGAAGTGATGCTTCTGTCTATGCCAGGATTGTTACACTGCAGACGTGAAAATCATGTTCAAGGTTAGAATGAGATTCTTCCTCCCGTAACAGAGACCATACTAAGAATTAATCTGGCTGCTTTCCCCCCCCCCACCATCTCAACTATTACCCCAATTTAATTAGTGATATTCCAAGTTCCACAAATAGAGTTTTTTCTGGCTCCTGTTTTCTGGCTTCTGAAGGATAGTGGTCTTTAAATTACCTCTTAAACAAAAGATCCTTGGAAAAAAAGTCTTTAAATGCAGTTTCCGCTAAATATTGTTTGCAAATCTAAAACATAAGGCCCAAGCATATAATTTGAATCACTTTTCTGATCAACAAACACCTTTGCAGAAGCCTGGTGTGGTCAGCAGATAGATGGGTATATACTTTAATGATTAAGAAAGTGGGCCAGGAGTAGAAAGATCATCACTTAAAAAAATCTTTTGGTTAATAAAATGATTTGGATCTAGTTGATGTTTCTTTGCTCAATACTTATTATTTCATCTGTCTTCAGATGGGAACAATGAGTATTTTGATAAATGGATTGAAATGCTTAGCTTTATTGTAGTTTCTATAAAAGCACCTCTGTGTCCTCCCCACTTAAAATACTGCATGACAGCTTCTTACACAAATATTTCTCTTGAAGTCAAAGAAATAGCACTGGATTTCTCAAACAGGTAGTTCACTAAAGGGATTACTTTTCCCCCATTAGCAAAAGTTTAGTGCTAGTACTAAAAGTGAAATTGATCTAAAGGTTGTCAAAAAGCATAGGAAGTCGTTACTTCCTTTTCTCTACCCTCTTCTCCAAGTTTTAAATTAAAAATAAAATCAACTCACCCTAATCACATAATTTTCAACTTGTATAGAAGACTAAACTTCTGCAGAAGAGACCTACTATAAAAATAGAGAAAAGTATTTTTGTCTTAATACATCAAGCGTGCCCTCACTGTTGAAGGCCCTCACGGGCCACTCAAAAATCATTGGTATTACAGAACACAAACTGCCCAGATCTCTCAAAAAAGAGCAGCTGCCACACAGCATATTTTTTAATATTTTACTCGATTAGCTCCTTGAGGCCTAATAGAGTAAAAAAGAGCAAGTGCAGCAACGTGTATTTATAAACCTACCTGTGGAATAGAATATCTGTTATATAGAGCGCAGCAGGTTCTACTGCGCACTATATAACATCTTCCATTTTCACAGGTGTCCATATCCTCAACAGATAACTGTCCTGCGTAAAAGTCGATCTATTTCTCCAGGTTCAGAGAAATAAATGGCTGATATTCTTAGCATAAAGCAAACAGAGGGGAAAAAAAAAAAATCAGCTGCATGAACTTGGAAGCAAGCTTCACTGGCACCATTGCTTTTAGCAAGATGCTATCTGACATCTTTTGGCTGAACAAGTCCCTTTTGTGGGGAGGATTGTACAGCAAATATTTCTGAGTAGCATAATGTTTGTTGGATATTGCTCTGTTAGGGCAGCTTGTGTTTTCACTCTATTCTGCTTTTGTATGCGAGGGTGTGGAATTTGTTAATCTAAATAAAACTCAAAATAGACAGCATGGCTTACAGAGCTGCTGACGCCTGGTGGGAAATTTTGAAAGAGTTCTCTGTTGAAAAGCAATCCTCTGCATGAGTCTATCTCCAAGCTTCACACTCAGTCTGCAGAGCAAGAGGTTTCTAGGAAGTGGATTTAGCTGTTTAATGGGAACACAAACTACTTTCAGTGTAGTGTGACCCACTAACTTTGCTTTGCAAGTGTTTACATTCATCTTGATACCTATCACTGCACAAACCTCTACTCTTTACTTCAGAGAAGGGTACAGAAATACAAGGATGCAATATCCTTGTATATTATTAATTGTGACTTGATATTCCTGAAACCACAGATGGGATGCCAGCTCACTCTAGCTGTTCTGCTTTCAGCCCTTCTGGGCAAAACCCCACACCGTGTACCCGGCTCTGGACTCCTCTTCCTGCCCTACAGCCACACCACCACCTTCGCTTCCAGCGCTGCTGCACTGCATGATCCTGTTCCTTTTTGCAGGCCCCTTGTGTGTGCAGCGCTTTCACCTTTGCACTGCTTATGGCTACGGAGGTTCAGTTCCCTTCTGCAACAAGCTAATTGAATTTTTCATTTATTAATCCAGTCCCCTATCTGGGTGTATGTCCAGTAAAAGAAGTTTTACTCCCCCATTACAACGAAAGTCTCTCTCTGTGCAGTCTTTGGTTATTTTCAGATTTGTTCCTGTAAATTTTACATTATCTGTGCGCTTATTGTTGCATGAATTCCCTCTTGCTTCATCCTTGCTTCAGGTGAGAATAAACTGAAGTCTGACAACAGCCCTGCCCAGACTTCAGCCTGTATCAATAGAGAGATGCCCACAGAATTGTCTTAGCTGTCCTCTGCAATAAATAGCAAGTATCTGAGCTTTGTCAAACTTAAAATAATTCAGTTCTAGAATTGCATTTTCTGATTTAAATTTAGAAGTTTGGTGTTTGAGCAGACATCAAAGCTAGCATCTACAAGTTATCGAAAACTACTGAAAAAAAATTATTGCACTCTTTCTGACTGAAGCTACAAATCCTTTGCCTGCATTCATGAGGAAATTCAAATCACAGCAGCTTGAGTTCTGCAGTAGAAATATTTTAAGTTTAGCAAAATCTTTAGGTTAGCCTGAGTTCAACTGAACTTTTCTAGTTAGTCCACCAGTATAAGCCACATTTCTTCCTCGTCATGATCTCCTTTTATACAAAAAATCTAAGCTTCAACAAATAATACTGCAATAGAAGGATCTGAATAGTGTCCAAAACGGGTCCTACGTAATGGCTCTAAGGCATGCAACATCTTGGTAAGGTCAGGGGAAAGTAAACTGCAGTTGCCAGTATCACTACAGGAAAGCCTGCGTTTTTGTGCATGACAGAATGTGTACCGATTTGAAGCTCAAAACACTACAAACAACACCATGTAATCCATATATTTGCTTTCACAGTTTAATGAATAAGACAACTTTCATAGAATTTTTCTCTTTTAAATCTGAATACAGCAATCCACACTTTCTTTCCTAGATAAATTGTAGTTGTTTCCCCATTACTCATACCCAGAGGAGGCAAGCCCACCAAGAATGATTTAGCAAGTACTAAAAATACACACCACAGATCACTGCAGTCATGAACCCACTGTGAATGGATTTTTTTTTTTTTAATACGTTTGTTTCCAGTATGCAGAGTTTAAGCAAAAAAGAGGATGAATCTGGAAAAGGGACATATAAAGAGATACTTACCTGTGCTGGGTCTTGCCCTTCATATATGTAGGTGAGCAGACAAACATCAATTTCTGTGAACACTGAGCATCATCTCAGGACTTCTGTGAGACTGAAGGATTTTGATTTTGCTTGCATTTTAAAACAAGGAGAAAAGGTTGAGGTAGATAACAAATGGAACTGACTCAGACTGTCATCCACAATGCAAAACAATCTACTGAACGCTAAATACTGTTTTTACACCAGTCTCATTCACTGTCACCCACTTCAACTTTCTGGTTTATCCTGTTCATGCAGAGGCATGAAATTTTGAAAGATACCTGGTTCTGAAAGCCATTGCCTTTTGAACCCTCCCCAGTTTTCTCACCCTTTGCAGAAAAGCTGTTTAGGTAACCTGTGTTAGAGGGTGCAAACTTTCATTGCTGCCTGTGATTCCAAACCATCCAAATTGAGGCTTCGGGGCCAGTTCTCATCCTGTTTGTTCCTGCTTTATATTCTTGCAGCTCAGCTGAGGCTAGTGGACTGTTAGACTTTTACTGGTGTGAGGGTAGACTCAGGGTCCACAAATCTGAATTTTATGAACAGGTCTACATAAGAATCAAACTCTGTCAGTATGAAAGCCTGTCCTGCCACTCACCAGATCTCAATTCCTTCCAGCCATTCAGTCATAGACCTCATCCTCATCATAAAAACAGACCAAGGAGAGTTCTGTGAAGCTGATTGCAAGAGCTGCCACCGTGAGAGCTTCCTTCAGTAGAAAGGATTAGTGTGTCCTGAAAACGTCAATCAGATATCAAAGATACATGAAGATTGAAAAATAAAATGTACCATTTACAAAAAATAAGTCTTTGGGAGACACAAAGTAGCTTGAAAAATTTAAGAGAAATATGTCACCAAAACAAATACATACTCCAATGTCCAAATTTAATTTTTCACTGCTAAGACTCCCTAGCACTGCAACCAATAACTCAGCTAAATCCTTACCAGTATCCAATTTCCATTTACCATGACTAAGTGTCTCCTACAGTTGATACACTTCAGCTGATATGAGCTCATATACCTCCCACTAACCAGGTGCCCTACATGTCAACGAAAAGACACAACTATCAGGACTGTCACAGTCAAGAACACACTGCTGCTCTCTTTGTAACAGGAGCTGCATCAACCACCCAGCTAAGCCACCCTAGTAGCGCCTGCCCGTTGAGTTCTCTGTTGTTTGGGTTTTAATTCACTATACTAAGATTGCTTTTCATTCACTTAGTGACAGGTAGTTATTTGTTTGTAGGGTTCCATTTGACATTTATTGTTAGTGTAAAACACTAATAATAATAATTAGCGCCTTTTTAGAGTTGTCTGAGGTTTTAGTGCTGGTGCATTGTTAATATAAAACATCTCAATGCTTTGCTGTATATAGGATAGTATGATAGTATTTAAATATAACAAAGGAGCTCATTATACTGAGACCAGATTGCAGTATCTTTGAGCCTCCTGTTAGCAAGCCAAGATTTAACATCCTCTACACTTGTCTGCAATTGCTAATACTTTCTCCAAAGGGGGAAAAAAACCGAAACAAAACCTAGACAGACATATACAATTTTTATTCACCTAAAGAGCTAAACTAAGTTTAATGAAAAGAGGATGGGAATAAGTGAGAATAAATGAATCCTACAATTACTTTGAGAACCTCAAGATACTCCAAGCATGGTTGTGCAGGTGTATCTCTATGTATGGGAATGGATCACTCAAAACCACTTCATTGTTACCCCACTTATTCTGTCATGTCTCAGATCTCAGATAATCATTTTCATAACATGACCAATGAGGCTGTGGACAGTACCTTCAGAGCATCTCATTAAAATATATTTCCAATACTATTGTGGATTCATGTTAAGTACATTGTAGTACACACATTCCTTGGTTGGTTGCTCTTCACCAAGTCAATCATAGCAGTTTTCTCAGTTTGCTATGTCATATCAAGATGTTGCAACAGTTATCTACTTCAGGGGACACATTTTATTCTAGAAGGAGCAAATTGAGGAAAACTTCCCACACAGAGATGACTAGATCCAGTTTTTAATATCAGGAATAATTTAAAACTTAAGAAAATAAGATACATTGTTTTGAATTACTTGACATTTCATGAAACACTATATGGACAGTGAAAATCAGGCTAAAAGTATGAGCCAGGGATTTGCCAATCACAAGTAGCTTGTTCTCCGTTTTGTCTCCCGTAGTTCACCTCTAATCTCAGCTGAAAGTTTGAGTCAGTTCTCATTTCTGCTGGGGAAATTCAGGGATGATCTCATCTTTGTAGAACTCTGCCTTTGGACAGATCTTATTCCAGGGAAGATGCAGAAGTCAGACCTGTGCCAGCTAACATTGCACAAGTAAAGCCCAATTTACAACTGAGGAAGAGCTCACCCTTTATCTTAATGGAGTCAGATCACAAGGGGAGAAGAGACATAGGAAAGCCTTGAATAGAAGGTCAAAAGAATAGGTAGGGAAGGCAGAGTTGAGATTAAACTAGCTCAACCCACCAAAAAAGTGTCGGACAATTATTACTTTGAGAAACAAACATGAGCTGAGGCAAGTTGCAAGGTGTGCTCCAAGAACTCTTGCCATAATTACACAAGCAGAAAGACTGAAGAATGGGAAGGAAAGAAAGAAGAAATGCTCAGTTATTCCTTTATTTTCCTTTCTTTCCAGAGCTAACTCATTCTACCTCAAGGAAACGGCATTTATTATGACAAACTGAGTCTAGACAAGATATGTCAGATTCGGCTGCACTATATAGCTTAAGGTACACACATTTATACCACATATTGTAAGAAGAGACATATGAAGCAAGAATTTCAATATTGAGCACTGCTAGATCTTTTAGGCTTTCTGCCTGAACACGTTTGCTTGAAGTACTTGTCGCTGTACTGTCTCAACAGCCACAGGTTTAACTACTTCCATTTCCCATCTGTCCTTTCTTGAGGCCATTGGGCAACACCAACTTCCCAGATATCAAATTTATTCTTCATTTAAGGAGTTACATATCCAGTTGACATACTAAGCACTTACTGTATTTAATTTCAGTACTTCAAATAATTGAATTAAATAAGCCTTTTTAAAAGAAATTCCACTTTGTGCCAACTACGACCTCTGAGCTAACAGCTTTTCGTTGGTTCTTACTCTGCCCAATCCACTCAAGCAAGCAGTAGCTTGAGAAAGAAATAAGGACTGGGGTTTTTTTGGTTAGTGTTTTGCCTCTTTGGATGGAGCAGTAACAACTGCTGAAATAATTCTGATGTCACACGTTTATTTTCCACCATATTTGGCAAGCAAAATGAGAGTCTAGCAGTATCCAAAGAAGTGCAACAATCTCCAAAGGTTGAAGGATGCATGAGAATGTAAGAGCACATTACCTGTCTTACAAACTGCAGCAGCTGTTGGCATTGCTAAGAAGTCTTAGAATATATCACAGCTGGTACCATTAAAATATATTCCAGAGGAAAAGGCATGAATTAGCACAACTTTTCAGTAAAAAGAAAAGGTTAGGCTAACTTTTTTTTTCCAAACAGTCCACTTCAAATACCTTGCTTAAAACTTCTGTTAAGTTTAAAGTGAAAGTGAAAAAAGGATAAAGCCTACATAGAGTAACTAAGAAATCAACTTGGTTTTATTTTCTGAAACATGTGGAGATGGACCTTTTACCTTAATTCTGCTGTGAAAATGCTTGGAAAACCTGAAAAGTTGACTCAGCTTTAATTTTGGTCTAATGGTGTCAGGTTGAAGCTTTGTTTTCTGTGGTTCTAACCAGCCATACAAGTCAGAGTTCAGCAGAAAGACATTCAAATCTGCTATTGACAAGAATGGAAGCAAAATCTTAGAAAAAAGATAAATCAAAAATCTGCTGAAATCTGTTTTGATTCTGTGACCCAGATACAAACAAGGAAATAACAAACATTTACTGTATGTTACACTTGGCTTTCTATTGCAGAGCTGAGCCTCAAATGACCCTGAAGCATCCATTTTCTGGATTTTAAACTTTCTCAGAAAGCATCAGAAATCAAGATGCACCCACTGATAGACTTGTCTGTAAAAAAAGAGCTTTACTGAGGGTGACAAATCCTGTTTACAAGTGTGCAACTTCCACAGTTGTGTCTCTAGTAGAAGAAATTAATATCATGAAAAGTTCCAAGAATAAAAAATAATTTCACCAAGATGAAATGTTGATTCCAACATCAATGATCTTTTACTTTTTTTACTATTGTATATATTAGAAAAAGCTTTGGAAAAAATGAGGAGTACTTTTCCAAATATTCTCTCCCCTTCATATGCTTTTTTTTTTTCCTCTCTAGGATCTAAGCTTGGGCTTTCTATCCCTTTAAATTCACCAAATTCTGCAAAAATCCAAACTGGATTCTCCACCTAGAAATTGGAGAACGTCAAAAATTTTTCCAACTCTAAATTGAAAGTTGTTCCCTCCTAAAGCTAGTACATTTTTCCATCTTAGGTTCTTCACAGCATTATGAAATAACAATCCATCTGATGAGGTTTGTATCCCCAGCCCTATCTGACTTCACCTGATGGTGGGTGGGCTGGCCATCTGTTCAAGGAAGAAAAAAAAAATCCTGTGCTTTACATAAGTTTTCTCCCTTTCCCCAACCCTCTTTCCCCCATTCAAGCTACAAAAAAAATCATTTCTTCAGTCTCCTGTTTGACCCATAAGTGGTTTCCACCACCCTGCACAGATGATGTAATGTAAGATGACATGATTGATGCAGCCTGACCTGACATGTCATGACGCTGCTCATCACATGTGGAATTCAGGAAGAAAAATAAAATAAGCAACCTTGTCGTATTCGTAATAACTGATGATTTTTCCTTTCCTCATTATCTCCAAATTACTTTGGCATTTACTACACAAATGCTGTTGCTAGTAAGAAAGCAAGCTACCTGCTCTTGAGACAATGGTAACAGTTGGACTATGGTCCCAAAATTTTTACATGGGCGTCTTCCTCAAGAAAAATTTTGACAGAGCAAAGACTGAAGACTTAAATTGCAGATTCACCACTACCTAATGTGGAGTGGGTTGCACATTTCATCTCTCCTGTAAATTAGAGAATGAAAACATCTTGTCACACCTCTTGAGACCAGTAGGTACCTTCAGCAACAAAGTGCTAAAAGCTGAGCCAGTGCTAATGACTAGCTCTACATTTCCTTTAGGCACATGCTGGACTCTCTTCCTTGAATGTCTATTTTAAAAGGCAAGAAGAAAGAAGGGAAAGTCAAGATTATGTATAGCTTCCTTGCAGTTCTAATGTGCCATGCATTACAAGGCAGCAGAGACTGACATTACCAATGTATACTTTACAGCTATTCTGCTTCTAAAATGCTATTTTTATACATAAAAAGTGATAAAGGTCCTACAGCACCTCAGGCAATTTTAGTAGTCATTACACACTTATTTTCCCAGCACATTTTTTCCTCAATATTTCATTTTAAGTATAAGACCCCAAGAGGACCATATAGAAATATCCTAGCTCTTCAGAAAGTGTCCAGAGCTACTTGCTCTGTTTCTCACTGCGGTCACCAAGAGGCTTTCAGAAACTTCAGCAAAAGTGGCATCATATCAAGAGCAAGACAGAGCAACCAGATCCTAGGTTATTTCACACTCAAGCCAGCAGATGTGAGAGAAGGTAGAGCTTAGCTGGCATGTTAATAAAAAGACTTGAAATACTTGCAGTTGATAGTGTTTTCAACTAGAAAGACATCCCTCAATTAGCAGAGTTGTCAACAAACACTTCATAATTCCCAGTCTTCACATATTTCCTGTATCCTCCACAGACTACAAAAAGACAGAAGCACCCCTAAACTTTAACTTATTTGTGCAAGTCCCTAACCTGCTTCCTGGCAATTTCAGCACCCTTACTAAGGCAATCTGGCAACTGCTCTCTTTGGGGCATCTCCTCTCTCCTTCAGGGTTTCCCAGCACTGCAGAAGATAGGGTAAACACATTCCCATCAAAATCCTTCTGTCCAGGGTTCTCTTAACCTTTCCTTAATCTTTTTGATGTTGATATGCCCATTATGCCTTGCTTAAATCATTTCTGTCCCCACAGAGGCAGTTGCATTCTTCCCTCCTAGAAATGACAACCAGAAACAGCTTCCTTTACTTTGGAGTCATGAAAAAAAAAAAAAAAACCCAAACCAAACCTAAGACTTGCCTGAAAACTACTTAGTCTGTGGAGGAAAAAAGGACAATATTTCATGCAGGTTGAAGTCCTGTAACATGAAATGACACAGTGGGAGGGTCCAGCAGCAACAGATTTTGGATTTGCAATAGTCTGAAGTGACAGCTTTTACTTCAAGAGATAAACTAGATTAATTATTGCTCAAGATTTGGTATATTGCTGGGCCTTGCTGAACAGTCCAGCAAAACATGGGATCAAGTGATAAGCAAGTGAAAAGCTCCCTGGAAGCATAAACAAGCAAGGGCAAACTTGAACTACATTTCAGTAAACACATACCTCTATGACCAGCTAATATTTCAAACATCAATTACCAAAGCTTGCCTCCAGTGCAGCAGTTGTTGACTTTGAAGACTGGAGGTGATATCTTTAAATAACGCAGCTCCATTGTAATAAATCGAACTGTACCAAAGTCAACCCCGGAAGGGTCTGATCCAAGCACATTTGACTAAGATCACAATGATCTGGCTAAAATTTTCTGAGAGTGAGTCTAAGGGCTTTTCTTTACCAGACAATGTTATCATAGACAAATATACACACTAAGAACAAGGCAGCTATCAGCTACGGCATTCCCGAGCAGCCAGTGGCGGCAGAACAGGGTACACTGTGCTGAGGGTTGTGTCAGTTGACTCAGTTCTTCAGTTGTGTTTGAAGACAGTCACATTTTACACTGTACACCAAACCTACAAAGAACATACGATTCATGCATTAATCATCTGTGTTGCAGAAGCACTTCAGAGATGGACTAAGACACTGTTGTGGGGTGTGCAAGCCAGATTCTGTGTTTGATTTGCTCAGAGGTGAATTTCCTCTAAAAATGAACAGCCATATAAAATAACAGCAAATCCAAGAAGTAACAACCTAAAAACTTTTCAAAGGTCTTCTTCAGGCTGAAGTTAAGAGTGAAATCAAAGCATTTAGATACTAATTTCTTTTACTTCCGAAGTTTACTGAAGCAAAGTTTTGATGAAAGATTCACCTACATTAATTTCTTTATCATTTTCACCACTAACCTTAGATCATCCTATAAAAACAGCTAGGAAAGGACAAATAAAAGCTTCTCGTTCATCATGAAGCTTGATAATATGTTTTACAGAGTACTTGCATCTTGAAAGGAAAATCTGCACTTTTAACATTGTGTATGGTGGCTATTCCACAGCCAAGTGCAAAACAAGGTTGTAGAGACAAAAGGACAGCCTAATGGCATTGCCATCAACTCCAGGAATGAAATTTGCCTCTAGCTGCACAATCTGCACTAGGATGCAACACATAAGTGGGACTAAAGCAGAACTGGGAGCTCACACATGGCTGGGCATGGATCTCTGAAGGCAGAATTCAGCCATGTGCAGAAGTTCAGATCTTGGACCAGCATCTCACATGTACAGGTGGTGCGTTTATATCTAGCATACCACTTTATTTAGGGTGAGACTCATGCATAAATACCTTCCTAGTAACCAACTCCTTCAAATCATATGCCAGTTTGAGTTTAAACTGGAGAAGCCCAGTGCAGAGCTAAGTTGTAGTGACTGAAGTGCTCTTACAGTAAATGCTCACCAGGATAAATCAGTACAGAATTAGTCACACACCTTCCTAATATATGGATCTTCTTTATGTATAAGAAATTCTTCTACAATTCTCCCAGTCTCACTCAAACTCACACACCACAAAGCATTTGAAATAGTAATAAAATGCTGTATCTATTCACTGCCATTGGTTTATTTAATCTAGCATTCTTAACTTTGCTAAAATTGCTTTTTCTGCCCCTAGTAATTTCTGGTATGTATACTGTCATATGGGAGGATACAGTAAAAAAAAAAAACCCAAAAAACAGAGTAGGAAAGTGCCTTGCCTCCCACCTTTTTAAGTGCCACCGCTTTCCAAGGAGAAGCTTTTATATTTTATGTAGTAACTGTTAGCAGTTTGTGACATTTCTAGTCTGTCCAGGGTGTAACTAGTACATGACAGGTCAAGTCTGTCACCTTCATAAAAGCAAAGAACATCTACACTGGCACACTACACTGTGGAGTCCCTCTGAGAATTACCAGTGTCATACCAGATATCATCAGCAGTATTTATCTTCATCTCTGCCATTTGTAGGAGCTTCCAAAAAATTCAGATTATTTTTATATGAAGATAGCTTTCTCCTCACTCTTGGGAAGCAAATGCCATAAACTGAAGACTGAGTCCATGAGATTTAATTTGTCCTTGTAGCAACTATAGTTAAAATACAGCTCTCTTTGGGGAATACCTGGAAAATTAAGGTTATTGTTGTATCTTATTAATTAATTATCATCAGATGCTTGCTCTTAAAAAATGATCAGTCTTCAGATTTTGATGATCCCTATTATTCTCATTAAGTAAATGGTGAAATAAAGATGAATGAATTGCAAGCAGATGAATTAATGATTAGCCAAGAATACTTTAAATTCTGTAACCAGCAGGTTTCACATCAGTAGAAAATGCTTGCGTACTGGGCTCTACTTTGTGTAAGTGTTCATATGAAAACAGTGCTCCAATTAGGAAACTTTCCTCTATTCTGAGAAAGAGGCAGACAAATCAGGTGGGAGGAGAGGAAGTTAAATCATTCTCATGTTGCTGGTCAAGGATTTAGCAAGGAAGCAATACTAATTATGGGCCCATCCCGGACACATCAGATGGCATTATCCTAAATAAGAAATGACACAAAAAGCAATGGATCATTTCTGCAAGGGAGATAGGGGATATTAATAATGGGCCAAATTTATGGTGAAGCAAAGCATCAGAGTTCTCCAGGGAAGCAGTGATGCTTCTCTGATTTCCACACTAGTGCCAACATTTGCACAGCACGCACAGCATGGGAGGTGCTCTTCCTGATGTGTTTCATGTTTTGCCAACTGTATTTACTTCTCTTTCTTTCTCCCATCTCAGCCCCAGCACGTTCCTTGTTCTGGCAGGTGCAGAAACACGGGCTCCATAGCCAGATGGGCAACCCCTAGGAGTCCTCCCATGTCAGCAATTTGCCAGAGGTTTCTCTTGTGCCCCTTGACCCGTTGCAAAGCTACCAGCTCCAAGGGAGCCCAGTTCTCCAGCCTCAGACCTCACACACCATTTCTATAGTTCAGTGAACAGAAAAAGAGGATTGACTTCGAGGAAAGCTTGCACTTGTTTAATAAAGAGTCAGAAGAATAAAGATATTTAGAGCTACCCTAAAGGATCAAGTTCCCTAAATCCTTAGTTTCTGATATAATTTAGAACAGAAGTTGAATGTTACAGAAATGCTAATGAGTTATTGAAATGCATTTGTTGTGTAGTAATATAGAGTTGCCCTTTGCTGTGTATAATGTCAAGGCATGCTATTTTAGGGAGCAATATCCCCTTTGCCAATCGCCATGTAGGGCACTAGCACACACTGCTGGCATGATTCAGCACACTGATTTTCACCAAGAACATATCTGTTGCAGGTGGAGGAAACTAATAGGATCTTCCTTCGTTCTTTCCTCTCTTACACAGGGTCCTGTCTCAAATGAAGTAAAGCCTCACCATGCACTATATCCCTCAGAGACACAGGGCCTGTATGTCTGCTTCTCCATCTAGAGCCAACAGTCCTCAGAGCCAGGTCTGTGGTAGACCCGCAGCGCCTTTCAGAAGTTGTCTCCCTCAAACACAACCACTGCTCAGGTGCTTGCTAACAAAATACTGTTCTGCATGTGCCAGACAGCATCCAAAGCCAACCCTACTTCTTATTTTATCACCTACTTATCACTTCAAAAAAATCCTGAGGTAGGTTCTTAAATAGCAAAGAAATTTAAAGGCATATGTTACCTAGTATTTTACAATTTAGTATGACTGTGCAGCACATTCCCTGCACGGCACCAGCACACACGATGGATTTATCCTCTCGGTACAAGCTCATACTCTAAAGAAACACAGTACCATCCAGTGTCAACACTGAACCACTTGGGCCAGAGCTTCCAAGGGGCCAAATGTGACAACAGATATATGCTTAAATATCAGTTATTGAATGCATTTGTTGTGTAGCCACAGCAACCTGCTATTTACAATGTATTAGGCATCAAATCCACTTACACAGCAATTTCCACGGGGAAACACAGTTACAGGCTCAAGCTTGCTGTCCAACCTGTATAACAAATGCTGCCTGCCCTGCCACTGGGGTCTTCAAAAGAGTTCAGGAAAGGCTTTACTCTGTTCCCATTAACTTTAATGGAAAACAAGAACAATATTTAGTGCTTCTAGAAGTCTTGTGTATTTTTTCAACAGTTCAGCCCCAGGTTCAACGTTCCACTCCCTCATTCACAATCCAAGAACAGCCATCAGATCAATAGTTTGCTGTTTTAAGTCCTTCACCATCTATTCAACTGGATCATTTAAAATATATTGCTAACATGCAACAACATGGCTTGTATTTAAAAGCTAACACATGTTTTTCCCCTCTAACCCTAATTTTACCTTGCCTTCTTGAAAGCCATGGCACATAGGGTCAAAGTAGCAAAGGTGAATCAGAAAAATTAGGCTTTTGTCCCTCATTCTTTGCAAAAGTATCATTTTGCTACTGGGAGTAAGATTGTGCCCTGAAACTGTTTTACGAGGTTGTAGTTTGACCAGAAATTTTCTGCTGGCAGCTGTGGCTTAAGCACCCCTCCATTAAGAGCTTATTCTGATTCCATATCACCTTCACCGCTGTTGTAGCCTGGCTACTGATCTGGCTGCAAGGCAAGCAAGCTCAGGAAACTGAAAACAACCTTTTTTAATCCTCCCAGCCAGGCTGTTTTTCAGCCAGATCAATTCCTAGGTCTGTTTCACTATGCAGCTACAAATAACAACAGCAGAGAACAACGGTAGGGACAGCATATGAAGTTAAGACACAAGCAAAGATTGTAGGAAAAGTACAGGAGTTGTTTAAACCAGTTTAATCCCTTCAGAGCAGCGCTGCTATGAAGTGTCACATAACCTGCGACCACAGATGAGCCAACTGCCCTGAGCACCCTATTCCATAACTACTCTTCAGGGAATGTTCAAGGAAACCAGCAGTCCTAGCTGAATACCCTTGTTTTAGTTCCTTTAAATCAGACATTTTATACTAGTATTAATATCTTTAAAAGAGCAGTGACGAGTAGCATTAAATCTTCGTTCCTTTTTTTCTCATTGTTAGTTCAACGGGCTGTTAACTAAAACATACTAAAGGAAGACTGGCTGACTTGAGACCTGCCGAAGAGGCTTTTGCTTACACTGCCTACCTTTGTTTATCCGACTGTATTGCTTTGCTTCAATAGTTATACTTAGAGCATTCATAAAAAGGACGAAACTAGTTTTTTTTCCAAGATGCTGTGGCTGTAGCTAAGTGCTACTGAGCACACAGGAGCTCTGCAAACAAAGAACTGAGCAAACAAAGAAGGAAGGTAGACAGAAGCTAGGAACTCCTGCCCCAGCCCAAACACAGACAAACGGCCTTGGATAGATATTGAACGTGTAAGGGTGAGCACCACAAAGGGCGACTGCAAGAGGTGGGCTGTCGAGTCTCTGTTCCTGACAGGTTTATTTTAATGCTCATCTGTGTATATTTACTCAGTTTGAGGGCATTCCTACATGGAAGTGTATATACAAACAAGGGGCTATAAGAGGATAATTATTATTTTGCATCTGCACTTTGCAAACATTACTGAATTAATTCTCCCACTCTGCTGTAATAGTGAAGTGATGTAATTCAGTCAGGAAACAGGCACAGAGTTCAGTGATAAATCCAAAACACGTCTGCAAGAGTCAAGGAATAAAACCTTGTATGTTTCCTTACCCACATCATCTCTACCAATATTCTCTCCCCCTTAGGATATGTAAGGGTTGAAAAAGGAGATGCAAATTTTTTAGCAACCTTATTTTCACTGAAGTTTCACTGTTGTAGCTGGTGGACCAGACAGGCTGGAATAGCTCAACTGTAAACTTGAAGTGCCCAGCAGACATGCAGCCACAGAAATTCAGCCCTGACTCAAGTGAGGAGGACTTACAAATCATAAGAATAGCTAGCTGTTGTGGTTTAAGTCCTTTTTACCCTACCATCACTACAACCCACTTTGGTGCCCCCTCCCTGCTCCTTCCCAAAAGGGGTTAGGCTCAAACCAAGCTATTTAAGTGAAAAATTTTGTTGTTGTTCTTCCTCAAGCAGCACCACAGAGGTATCTATGGTTTTTGCAAGTGTTTAAATTTTTACCACAGTATTTATTAACCTATCCTAATGTTGGTTTATGCTTCAATAAGGTGTCCAAAGAAGCTGAGCAGTATACAATTGTTATAAAGAGAATTGTGCATTATTGCTGATCTCAATTTACATCAGAGAACAATCAAAGGACTTTTATGGGAGTCATTACTACAAGCACACAGTGAATGCAGAGTCTGAAGTTAAAGCACTGCAGCAGTGGCAGAACTACCACTTTCATTTGTCACCTCAGTAAAAGACATTAAAAAATATATAGGTAATGAAACTTAAGGATAACAGGTTAATAATTAAGATAGCACAGATTTCTCAACACTGAAACAAGAACAAAAAGGTAGTACAAAGCATCTGTGCCATGACAACGTAGCAAGCAGGAATTCTGTAAAACCACAGGCTGGACAAAGGTATGAATTCAAGGGTGTGGGTTTATTCTTCTTCAGGATATTTCCATATTCCTGCAGTTTTCAGGCATGAGGTTCGTGACAGGTTTATTTTTTCAGCTACCTCAACCCCGTCCTTCCTTTCCCTCCTCCCCTTCCAAAACACATACACACTTTCTGCCAGAGCTGACCATCACGTGCCAAAGCCTGCCTGTCTCTAGCCTCTGAAGTTGCATGCTGAAGAGGTGAGGCTGGCTTTCAGAAAAGGTCAGCTACTGCTAAAGGAGGAGACAGTCCCAGAGGTAGCTTGAAGCACTTGAAATGGTAGAATAACACTTTTGAATTGGCAAAGGGGCAGAGAGAAATACACACCGGAGGAAGCAGAGGAGTCAAGACAACATGAGACAAGAGTGAGGAGAATGGGAAGAAGGGTAACACATACAGGGCAGACGGAGATACCAAGTAGAAATAGGGAGGTGCAGCATGAAGATAAGCACTGTTTTAATAGCAGAGTCCAAAAGAAAGGAAAGCTCTAACTAGAACAGTAGTCTAATGAGTAGCAGCCTCAGCCCTGTACTTCTACACTTTATTCCTAAGCCACCATATATGGAAAAACTTCCATACCGCATCCAAATACAGTGGGACAGGAACAAAGCAGAACTAATTTCCTCCTCCAGAGGGGGAGCTGAAGATGCACTTCCAGGCTTTTGTTCTCTTTTGCCCACCACCCATGCACATTCAGCAGCCTCACCAACAACAGGTTTCCTGCAGTCTTTCCCCCTCTCTCCCCTCCCAAAGGAAGTTGTTTACCCCGTGTTTTCCTACCAAATGTGGCGACATGGTGACAACTGCATTAAAGAATGAGACAACCTGTCATCTCTTTAGAGGGTCTTAGGGAAGACTGTTCTGTTTTTATCTACCTCCAGATGTGAATGTTTCTGCCTTTCATTTTTCTCCCATTGCAATGCACTAGCGAGGTTTCTGTCTGACAGATGCTGGAACCAGAGACAGGGTAAGAGTCCTGCTAACAGCTCAGCATGTGCTTCTGCACTAGCCTCTCTCTGCCAGGTTATCTGGAACACAAGGCAGCGAGAGTCCCTGCTTAGGAGAGGGGACCAGAATCTGTCTTGACAAGTGTTTTGCATGCAGTTAAATAGACAAATGTATTCTGCTGCCAGCCTCTTGCAGGAATTTGACTTGACGCCTGTCACCAAACAGCTTCTTTTGCACAAGAAGAATTACAAAACACTCATACCTTACAATGATCAAAAAGAGAGCCCCCATGCCCACATTAGATTTCAGAGATGCAATGAACACTCCCTTGCAAGCAATAACATCGAAGCCTACACAAAATTAGATACACGTTTCTGAAGGGTAAAACAAATACTAAACTAACTACTGTATGATACAAAGGCCAGCGGTCCATCCTCCACTGTAGCGTTTTTGCAGCAATAACAATCCACCTCCACAAGACATTGCACCATGCATGTGTACAGTGCAAGCCTCTGCTCAGTTTTGCTAGTTTGTGATTGTATTGGGCCATATAATTCAAACTTTTCTCAAGCTGTTTTTAAAGCTAATGCTGTTTGGATACACTCAGCCTGCATGCAAATATCTAATGTGACTCCTACCAAACTATTCTGGTGATGCTTTGTAGCAGTAAGTCCCAAGAGAGAAGTGTACATTTTATATTGTGTAGTTCATTAGCTATTTTTCCATTTCACTGCTTGCTTTTGTGTTATGGTCAAGTAGGAGTCCATTAGAATACCTGTTACTGTGCATGATTAGAAACCCTCATTTTAGAAGAACTTGAAAGTAATATTGGCATTCATTTGTTGCAAATACAAGCTATCAAGAGACAAAATAAGTCTCTTCCTTATTTCACCTTCTATATCACTTTATTTCCACTATGCCCTTTTTCAGAGAGTACAGCGCACCCAAACCTCAGAATCACAAATAAACTCATTAATGGTAAAAAACAGCTTTCCGTCTCAGCTAGAGATTGTGCCTCTTTAGTTATCACATTAAATACTGCAATTAAAGACTTGAAAAAGACACTAGCAATTTACAACTAACAAAGCCTGCTTTTTATGGATTTGTATTTTGTAGTCAATTGAAACCCAAAAGATTGCAAGATCCACCCGAAGCTACCCGTGCTGCTGGAGCATCCCTAAAGGATTCCCCAGTTTCCTTATGCCCAACAAGTTCATACAACCACCTGTCCTTCAGCCATGATCTCTTCCTCCTCTGTTTGGCCATTCCTTTTCAACCAAGTTAAAGCAGCCCTGTTATCCCCCAGCTTCAGCAGATTTTTTTTCTGATACCTACTAAAATTTGTTACCCACCAACAGTATTATTGCATTTGGTCTAATTCCATAGGAAATCTAACAAAAGCATACAGTTAAATGTCTTCCCTTTCTTGGTCCGCTTGCTCAAGCACCATTGCAATGCAAACAGGTTGCCCAAAGCAGCTGCAAAATCCCCGTCCACCAAGATATTCAAAACTCAGTTGAAGATGACCCTGAAAAAATTGATTTGACTTCAAAGTTGGATCTAACTTCAAAGCTAGCACCTCCTTAGAACAGGTAGGTTGTACCAGATGAGCTCCAAAATACCTTCTAATCTAAGTTTGCTATTGTTCTACTAGAATCAACAATTCTGAGCACTTCTGGTAAGCTTCCTACAATATTTAGACACCTAAATTGAGTCCTCTGTTAAATTGTACTAATAAACAATACAGCAGAGTCTGGAGGCAAGTCAGGAAGGATACTGGAAACACTCCCCTCTCCATATTACAGCAGCCATTCCATGATTGATGAACACTGCATGTCAAGTTATTCACTACCGAAAGCATCCATGCTAAACATTCAACAACCTCCCAGCCCATGAGCACAGCCCATTAGGGTACCTTTACAGTACTCTGAAAGGCACCAGCTGCAGTGCTATGTAAACCAAAAGTCAAAAGCAGCTAGCTAGAGCACCAGTTTCTTCCGTGGCTCACTCATTCTTTGACCTCTTCAAAGAGGAGAAGGACAACAAATTAACTGAGCCTCAACAACTCATCTCATAGGCTTCCAAAAATGGTAACAACATTGTCACTTCTGGCTATGACTGAATTTAAGTTGGCAATTCCACCAACCCTCCGAGCCATTCAGCCCCTCGTGCCTCTCATTTTTTAGGATATGGTTAGCTTAGCCCATCCATTATAAATATGACACAGCAGTACCCACAAGCATTACAGAGTTTTCAGCATTTCAGCTAAAAACCCCATTCCGGAAGGATTTACAGCTTGGCTGCAAGAGTGGCGTCTGGCTGAAACGTGGCATACAAAGTCTCGCCATAAGAGCCCAGCCATTTAATAAATCAATTTGGCTATTTTTAAATTAGAAGGCTGAAAAATACAAGTTAAGTTTACCATTTGCTGACACATCTTTGATCTCAGAAGGAATGCAAATTCCACAAGCCAAGACTTCAGCTGATGTAAATCAGCATAACTACACTGGCATCAGTGGAGCTCCAGTGATTTACATGCTACAAATCCATCCCTGTATTTATTAATGGAATATTTGTAGTTAGCTTTCGGGTCAAAACTTTGCTGTTGATGTAACCTGCTGGAATCAATGGGGACTTGCATGTACACACGTGGAAAAAGACTTAGGTTTCCTTCTTCCCACTCATGATTATTTAATTTTTAATTAAAAAAAAATTGCAGAGAACAAGCTTAACCATAGACAACGCAGAATATTTCAGGCACTGCATATTTTAGTTGGGACCATAATGAGTTTTGCAAGGCAGCTATAGCGCATGGATCAATTACTACTTTGTAATCCTTATAGAGTGATCCATATGGCAATCTCTGCTATTGTTGATCCATGTTTACACCACAAGCCTGTATTTTAGTAGTTTCATAGAGAGGCCATGCTGCAACTTAAATAAAAATATCTCTGAAAAACACCAAAGCCAAAGATTTGGCATTGCATTCAGGCTTTTCTCTTCCTTCCTCCTCTCCCCCACACTATCTCCTACCTATTGCTTGCTCTACCTATTGTTGCAGAAAGGGCTGAGTGTCTCTGCCTCAGCTTCTTCAAACCATGCATGTGCAGTGTGTCAGCTACTGGAGACCAGCTAGTATCAAGGAAGCAAGTAGGATAAGGCACTAAATTCAAAAGCCAGAACATCCAAGCTCAATTTAAGTCTGCCCCAATTTCCTCTGCCACATAGGGCAAGTTCTGTCACCTTTTGGCACTGTTACCACCTCCTCCCCCTACCATAAAGCCAAATGGGACTAATGATATTTACTAAACTCTGTGTGGAGCTGGGGTTTATGTATGACATATGCTAAACATACCATCTATTTGCACGTTTATGATTGCACATGCCATCATAAATGCAAGGTGAAACTGCCTTTGCAAATACATAATTTTACAAGCATTTCTGAAACCCAGAGTATCATATGGGTTATTGACCAGATTTCTTTAAAAGTAGGATTTTGTATTTAGTGATAGTATAAGCACAAAACATTTACCAACACTCGGCACATGCAGTGCCTATTACGGCGTATACAGAAAGCACTGTAGCATTAATTGATACAATGCCCAAGATAGAAATGTTTGCTTGTTTCACTCAGTACATTTCTTCATTTGCTGAATAATTCAGCTTCTATATAGGCTTAGCTGACCTTTGTTTGATAAAGTCATATTTCTAAGCATTTCCTTGCATTTAGTATTTTTAATCAGGTTCAAGTCCGCTCACTACACATCAGAGCTGAGAATAATGATGCAGATATGTGTTTTAGCCAAATGACGTTCCTTATAGCGCATACACTTCCCCCAAATCACTGAGTTGTTAACTAAAGTGTAAAAGAATTTATGATGCTAAATAAAACCAGAAAAAAAAAGATGTTTTAATAAGATGAAAATCCAAATGTTAAAATAATGAGCCATCTGTATGGGTGGCCCTCTCCTGAGAGATGCCAAGAGCTTTACCATCTGTGAAACATTTACCAGCTGTTTCCTTCCTTTTTCGTGAGAACATAAGAAATCCTTGCAGTTGGTGTTTCTAACTGACACATCCTAGTGAAGGAAACAGGTTTGTTCAACGTCAGGGACCTCTCAAGAAAGCTAGCCTGGCTGGAATTAACCTAATATCATTTTGATAAGCACCATTGTTCTCTATTTTGAAAAGGTCTTTCCAGCCAGTGGTCCAGCAGGCCACAGAGCACTCTGGAAAGCGGAGGAGGCAGAAAACAACCCACGAACCACAAACAGGTTTCAGGGAAAGAAAATATATTAAATATTTGATCTTAACATTTCCTTACTGTTTCGTTTTTTTTAAACCCTATTCTGCAGGAATTCAGGATAAATTTGTAACCTATATGAAGCTCAAAGGCACCTGCAATAAATAAGTATAACCCAAGTATATAGCTAGACCTTGCTTTCTCTCCTCTGATCACTGTTTCACATACCTGCAATCAGCATATCTCTTGCGGCTCTCGACCCAACACATATTGTACCTCAGTGCAAAAGAGTTATGTAGCGTCCTAGGATCAGACAATCACGCTCTGACAGATTTTATTTTGCAGTACACACAGATCAAAGGCTACAAAATAAAGACAAGTTTAATCCATGAAAGGATATATTGGCTTGTATTTATTTGTATCCTGATGCACCGTAGCCCTAATTGCACATATAATAATTTATTTCCTTAGTGTTCTCTTATTTCATTAGCTGCCAATGTGAATTGAAGAGAATATAACTTAAGAAGCAGAATTAGCTTTTAAATTCCAAGTCAATGAAATTTGCCCATAAGTGATACAGAGAGTTTCTACAAAGTATTCAGTTATATTTTCAGAAGTTAATTTTTCAAAAGACTTGTGAAGTGCAGCAGGGAAAAAAAAAAATAAAATCAGCATCTGATCAAGTTGACAGTCTATGTGGTTGTGTAAAGAGCAATATTTGGTTATCAGTTATATGCCAAATGCCGTGATATCTTGTACTTCACAATTCTGAAAATTTTAACAGACATCGGTTCTACATAATACATTAGCAGCACCTGCCTCAAATCAAGGACTGTTTTTCTCAATGAAAGTTTCCCCTCACTTCCCCAAAAAGGGAACATCAGCCATAGCATGAAAAAATGAAAGAGGCTTCGTCATTTCTCATGTGGGAATGCACTAAGACACATGGGTAGGGGCACCACTGGACACAGCAGACAGCAGTGTGAACACATATAGGGACAGATTTCTGACACAGCATCTAGAGAGTCCCCTTTTGCTGCCAAGAGAACGTTCCTGCACAAATCGCAGAGCTGCCTCTGGAGTGAGTAAACTCTGTCCCACCACTCGTCCCACCCAGCCCAGGGCTCACATGTTAGCTGTACATACCAGAGCAACCCCCAAAACCTCTTCAACTTCTACCTATCACAATGCAACCTCCATAATCACCCCCACAATAGCGGATAGCTGATTCCCATTTTCCAAGAGCTATGTATAGAAAAGTTGTCTCCATACATGGGCTATCTATACTGCAGTGAAATCACAAAGCATACCCTTTAGACCTTCAGTTAGGTAGTATCAGAATAAGGACAAGGTAGCACATGGTGGGCACTGTCACCATAAACACAAGGAGACCATTGGGCAGTTACCCTGCTAGGATCTACAACATTAGAGCACTAGAAGTCTGCATGCCACTGAGAAATACCTGCAAAAAAACATTGCTGGGGTTGCTCTGCATCTTTCAGCAGCAAGCCATAAGCCAACAGATAACACTATGGGCCTCAGCAGAATTCTCCTCCTTGAAGTCAGCATCACATTGAATCAGATATTTAGCTGACGAGCAAAATGTAGCTCATTTCCAGCAGTGCAGGATCTGTTCGGGATGTAGCTAAATTTAAGGGTTAAACTTGTTTTTGTTACATGCTTCTTTCATTGATATCAGAACCATTTTTCTTAAAGTTAAAAAACACGCAAATAGAAACACTTCAAAGCAACAAGTACCAGCAAATGGAATACAAGGGCACTGGGCATTTGGAAGCTGGAATAAATGACTCTCCCAAAAAACAACTAAACAAACACCTCGGACTGAAGACAGACCCAAGTAAAACTGTAAAAAGGATAACTCAAGGTCTCCAGGACTGGCTACAGTAGTGCATTTAACATTTCATTTATTACGACATCATGTCAATCTGCAATGTGTGGAAAGACATAGGAATAAATGTGTGATTCCAATTTCTCTCCATAACTTCAGAAATCATATTTTGCCAGTAAATTAACTCAGAGTTGTAGATATTTTTTATTAAGCCACTTTGAGTACTATGATGCACAGTTCTACAGCTACCAAAAACATCAAGCTATAAAACACAGTATGGATATTAAGCAAGCACAAATAAAAATAAAGGGGTAATTTATGTCCTCTTAGGCAAACCAACTTCCCCAATATAGCATCAATAAAACACCTGGCTTTTCTCATGAGAATTAAAACTTCAGTTCCAAGTTTTAAGCAATAGCAAAAAACAGCACAAGATTTTTTGCTAGGCATCCTCCCAATAATTTTAGAATAGGTTCTAATACTGAATAGTACTGAAGAGTTTATGATCTGCTCTTTAAAGAGGAACTATAAGGTCTGGTAGCTTGCACAGTGTTTTAAAGCAGTTATATCACTTTTAAATGAATGTTTTACCAGAAAATCTGAAGTCTTCAAAAGATGGTGAAAATTAAGTTTCATGCCATCCTTGAAGAGTAAGTCCTAGAAAATATCATATCAATATTTATTCCCAGAGAAACTGAGGCATGAAGTAATATAATTATTTTCAGGCTGATGTATCTATTCTTACCTAAAAACTGTCAAATCAGCTCAGCTCGATGGAAGTCCTAATGGTACCATAGCCCTTATATTCTTTAAGTGTTATAAAAAAGACTTAGGATACAAGATGGTATAGAATGTGTGGGTTGCTCAAGCGTTACCTGTTCAAAGAAGCACCTTCTTCTGAGGTCAAGCGATTTTAATTCACTATATCCTCTAGTGACTCGAGCCATAACAGCATCTACACTTACATGAACGTTATTAGTATGTGCTTAAAAAGGGATCAGGAAAAAGCTAACACTGACTGCATTGCATGCGGTGCTCCCCTGCTAGAATAAGGTTAAGGTCATTGGCAGGGCAGACCATGTATGTGTAAAGTTTACATTGCAGATATCTTCACTGGTTTGCTGAAGTGCTCATAATTTCAGGCACTCAAATACTCTTCAACTTTGTGAGTACAGAACATATGCAATTAATCAGAAAGCCATTACTAGCATAAAATGGGGTTTGTAGGTGTATGAAATCCTGCATATCTTTTAGGATTTATAAAAGCCCACAGCTGAGTCTGCTATTTAAGACAAATAATACCCAGGTTTTAAAAGAAAGCTATTTTAATATTTTATTGCTATTTTGAAATGTCTCCGAGTGATTTTCCATGGTTTTAAATCTCTTACATGGCATGAAGCATAGTATGTGTGTACACGCATTTGTATATTAACCCATTTTGTTCTTGGTTCTTGTTCTAAAGAACAAATATTGCAAAATAAAGCCTGTCTTGAATCCTCACACATGCAAGTAAGGAAAACCTCACTTTGCATTTGAGTACCTGCATAACTGAGCAAGCATTAAGCCTTGCTTTTCTGTTTTGAAAGCTAGCAGTTAGTACTTCTAAATGAAACCAGTTACAATGTTCAATGTATAAATTCTAGATTATAAAAACAGTTTGTAGCCATAGCCTCTTTTCCGTGCTCCTGGAAAGGCTCCGACTGCTGTAAGCCACGCAGCAGGTTGGTAAGAGTGTGACAGAACAGACTCCAAGTAACACCAAGGTGACACGGGTAGGGTTACTGATGATTTAGTGGGCTGCACACTGCTCCTGGTTAGTAGGCGTTTGAGATGTAAACTCAAAGAATCCTAACACTCAGCATAGCTAAAGATGCCATTTTACTTGCTGGAAGGGTAACTGTGTTAATCAGAGTATCCTGGACAAATTCCAGCTTGGGTAACTGCATTCTGTTTTAGCAAATTCTCCCTCCATTTCCAATTAGTAAAGGTATTCATTATTTTTGTCTTTCTGCTGCTGCCACGATGGAGGTGGACAAAGGCAGCAGTTGACACTGACCAACTTTTTAACACATAGGTGGAAAAATGGGCTTGTCAAGTAGGCAATGGTGAATACCAACATTCTAGGTAGAGACCCCTGCACAGTTCATTCAGGGACAAGCAGTACTCTGCCACGAACTACAGGAACCATTCTCTGTATAAGGCAGAGAAACAGAGACTCAGCCCAAGTACTGGGGGGCTGACCTCTACAAAGCTCTGAGCGTATTGCGCAATAAAGAACCTGGGCATTGCACTAGGTAGCATTAACAACCAAGGAAAGCTCCTGGTTTTTCTCTCTCTAGTTCCAGGTAACATGTGTCTATCATACCACAGTACTCTGAGAAGAACTACCACTAAGAGAAGAACAGACTCAGGCCCCTTATTTGCAAGTTGGCCTGGGATAAATGGCTCTATACACCTTTTCAGTCCCTGTGCATCTTGTGTAATCAATGACACTAAGCTGAGACACTGACATTCAGCTGATGCATTGAAGACTGAGCAAACTACCACATCAATACACAGAGAAAGACTTTGCTCCAGTGTTTCTGCCCAGCTTGGAATTTCAACCAAGTAGGTGTGTTGGAGTTGTTCTTGACCAACAGGTTTCATCTAACAAAAATGCCACTGTACAATTTATAGGCTTGAATGGACTTAATATCATCTCTTCTAGTACAAAGGGTCCTTAAGAAGAGTTATAGGACAGCAGTAATAACACATATGCAGGGAGACTAACATTTCTGCATGCAGAATGACATTTCTTAGTAGTATTTTTATGTGAATGACCAAAATGGAGCCATTCGAAAAAATCCCCTGCAAGTATTTCTGGCTTTCCTGACCCTGCCCTTCTTTTATTGGTGTAGTATTTATGATCTTGTGTATCTTAATTCTTCCATTGAGAGTCTTATGGTGATTCGCAGACCAGGTGCTGTGTAGGTGGGTGCTGTGTGGGTTTCCCCTCCGCTCAGATGCCTGAACTACAAGAGCTAAGCATCATGCTCAGCCAGGCCTGAACACCCTTTGAGCCAAGATTAACAATCTGTGCCAAACTATGGAGGCAGCCTGGGATCAAGACACCTTTTTTAAACTTTTGCTAATATCTAGTTACATAAACAGTACAAATCTGTCCAGAAAAAGTACCTCTTCATCACTTGGACAGTCAGGCAAATTTACACCTCATTTGTTAGAACGTCATTGAACAAGAGATGCCCATCCTTGATCTCATAGCAATTCATTATTACTTAACTCCATTGGTTTCAATGGAAGGTATCAGAAATCCCATCAAGAACAGAAAAATGAAAGACAAACCATATTTTTTGGCAATTCCTTAAGAACTCATTTGCAAGCTACAAGTAGTTGCCGTTTTCATCAAATCTAAAAGGACCATCTACTTTATAGCTTTTATTCTGGTTTATTAATTATTCAATCTCAACAGTCTGCTAGGATCTTCCTCCTAAGACAGGGGCACTTTGTCACAGTATGAGCATAGTCATCAGTGCTCTCCAGAACCTCCCTCAGCTTCCTAGCAGGGGGAAGGCACCTGCATTTAGCACCTGGATTAGATTTCTGAAACCCCCCATTCTCCACCAAAGCCCCCATTTGCCTCTCCATTGTCAATCCTCATGGGTTGTCAGTCTCTTTTATTAAGTCTTTAGTAAAAACAAATACAAAAACCAATGTAGAATTCAAATGGGACTGGGAAGTACATTTGGTACCAGATTGCCTTGAAACCTACTGCAGCTTTTTGCAAAACTGTACCCATGTTCTCCCAAGTTCTTGGGCACATCTGGAGCTTCACAATTTTGGATCAAACCAGATGACAGCAGTCTGTCAAAAGACAGCCAGCAGCCCATCAAACAGATATGCAAAAGAATTAAATGAAGAAAACTCCTTTGAACCCAAAATAGAATTTTCTGTAACACAGAAATAGTTCTTTTCCTAAACTTCCTTTCATGGCAGGGACAAGAAAGTTAAATTTTTCTCTCTGAAAACAACACATTGGCTTTACTGATGACAGTCTTTAGAAACAGAAAGAGAAGAACGTTTACTACTAGCTGTAAGATCATTTTACACATGTGAAAGCAGTATTCATCTTGTGCATGACGGGGAAATGGGACTGAAACCACACCAGGATTTGTGGCCACTATTGGGGAACCCAGTTCTGACCCAAAAGTTTCACATCTCAAGTACAGAAAATCTTGATTAACTCAAAACACTCTTTTGGACTGAAAAGCCAGCGGAGCTTGTTCAGGAAGGGCTTCTGGCTTGTTTTGAGAGATGGTGGTTCAGAGCACTGTACTTGGCCTCAGAAATTTAATTGTACCTAAATTAAGACTGAAAACTGATCAGGTTGGATTAAAGCCTAGTGGGATTCTGGAACAGAGATTTCTCGCTCTGTCCTTTGCTAGTATTATTCCAAACTGGTTTTTGGCAATCTTTTCATTTTTGCACCCAGTTTTCCCTGTAAATGAGCAGTGAAATTCCAAGGGACTCTATCAGGAGTTAAAATCATTCAGTATATATTTGCCAGCGCATGCAGTGTTTATTTTTAAACAGTGCCAAAAGTGTTTATAGATAGAAACAACAGGACAACCCATAATTAAATAACTGTTTCTGCTACATCTGCTATTTAGCAACTTGAAGGAAAATAATTTCCCAACAACAAATAGGAATGGTCAAGAAAGCTCTCAAGTTTGGGCCCATTATTACCATATAAAACAACATATTAGTTGCTTAGCTACCAATCATAAAAGAAGCCCAATTAAACATGAAAGAATCTTAACTAGCTGCATGGAATATAAAAGTGAAAAGTTAAAAGCTGTCAGGTGGTTAGTGGAGAGAATACTGAGAAGTGATTGACAAACTGGGCTTGCTTTGCTTCAAATTTGGCTTTGATTCAATAAATGATTGACACGCTGATGTCGTCTGAAATAGCAGATTGTGCTTTGGAGAGGCTATTTAGCAGCCCATTGATTGACAGGTTACTAAAATTGTCCCATGGACAGAGGTAACCAAACAGAACTATATTTTGACAGGTGGGCTTTTTTTTTTTCACCTGTATTTACTGTACATTTTATATTAAAAGCAGAAGTAGAGAAAGGCCGACAAAAGTGTCATTCAAATTCCACAAAAATGGCTTGATGTCTCCTTTTGTAATATTGTTCCACAAAACCAGAATTCCATCCTGCCACTAACTATCCTGCTTTTTATGGAAGACCCTTAAAGCCAAGCTCAACTGCCTCAGACTTCCTTTTCAGAAATGGAGGCAGATCATGAACACAAAAGCATTTGCTATTTGCACACCAAACACCCTCACCTTCGCAAGGCAGGAACAAGTAACATAACCAAACACGTTTCCTAACTGGTACCAGGTAACAAGGCTAAGTTCAAGGGGGACAAAGCACCACCCTAATGCTTGGCCTCACCAGTTCCCACAAGCCAAGAACAGGGTGGATCAGCACCTGAATTCAGGATCTACAACCCTGAGCAAGACCAAGGGTTTTTAAGAACTAGTTCCATCTCCTCTGTAACAGGTGTGAGGCAGCACACACTGATGCAAGGAATATTACCAGTAGCAACACAGGTGCTTCAGAAATGCCTGATGATTTAGGAACAAAGGAAAAAGTATTCTGACCAGTGAAGGCCATTACAAACTCCTAGCACTTCTTTTTTTGTTCAAAAAAGAGCAGCACACAGTATTTTTCCTGAGTAAACCTAAATACAGCATTATTTCTCTCCACTGTTAGCCTTCAGACTCTCCAAAAAATCCTAGTTGTCTAGGTTTATTATCACTCTTCTTTTTGAGCACTTAAAACAAAATCAGTTACTGTTGTTCACCAATATGTTTTTCTTTTTTCTAGATATTGTCCGCTTTTTTCCCCAGATTTCCAGTTAGGAAGGATGTTGACAACTTTGTCTCACAGTTTGTATTCTTGGTGTTTTAGATTTCCACAAAACTTTCATGCTTCTGATCTGCTCCTTTTGTAACTCTCACTTATACAGAATGCTCTTAGCTTTTTACCTACAGCTTCTCAACTGTATATCATTCACTGATAAAACTTGATTTCATTTAACCCAAAGAAGTTTGCACAGTGGTTACAGACCAAACACTAAGGATGACCATTTATGTTAGGTGTAAGCAACCTATGTTAGGTCCCTGAGTTTGCAAGTTACAGTCTTAACTTACAGACAGAAAGAGATTGCTTCCTTCAGAAAAACTACAGCACATTTTCAAGCCAGACTCCACAGGAAACACAAGAAAAACTATTACCAATAATCACTTACCTGACAGAAACACGTACAGAGAAAGCCAAGACAAGATTCTGCATCTGAAGGTAGAAAACAGCCACCACAGCAAGCATCCTGAGATCAGCCACTGCAGTTACAGGGCAGCTGTAGCAGCTCACCTAAGTAGTCCCCTGCTCCCCAGCAGCTGCTGCTTGTGAGGGTGGTTTGCAGCATCTACTGGAAACACCTGGAGAAGACCTGGTGAGTCCCACCCAGAAATGCAAGCTCAGTCTTCTGGGCCTGGTGCACAAAAGTTTTCATTAATGTTCAGAAACTTTTGAAAGTTCTTCTGTAGAAAGAAAAAAGATTTCAAATTTTTTTTTGCCTTCCTTTAGTTTTCACATGGAATTATTGCTTTTTTTGTTGTATGAAAACTTTGTCCCTTATATCAGTAAGAGGTTTGTTTTCTTAAAATTATATCTCAATTAAAATTATATTAAGCATTTTGTCCCTTTTAGTGGCTTTAGCATTACAGTTAAACTTTGTCTGCACTGTTTATTAAACAAATGTGCTTGGTATGTGTAAACTGTGTTTGTCCATTTATCTCTTCTTCACATTAAAAAAAACACAGTATGGCTTAGTGGGTGACACGGTTTGCTATGAGTGCCAACATGGAGAATTACAGATTCTTGAAGTATTTAGCACCTCACCTTTTTCCCAACCATTATCAGAGACAGAATCCTAGAGGCTTTAGGAAATACCAATTTTTATTTTAGGCCCCAAAATATCAGATACATCGGTTATTGCACTTGCCGGCAAAATTTTACTCTCTAACTACAAATTATAATAATAAATAATCATACCCATAAAAGAAATAGGCTTACACTGCACATACAATTAATTTATGGCATAATGGATAGTATACATCCCAAACAGCTTTAGTCCCAAACATCTATGCGTTCCCCTTGCCTTCTACTCAGGGCAAGCAGCTTCTAACCCAAAGTTTCCTGTGGATGTTTTTCTAGTTTTGTCAACTGTGTAATATATTTTCCACAGTTTATCTGCTCTCTTTATTTGTATGGCTACTCAATCTTTAAAAGCAAGAGAGAAATACAGCATCAAAGAACTCCCAATATTTACTTCCTTGTCTTTGTAAGTGGCCTGGCCCCTCCCATCCGCTTAGTACTTTCAAAAGAGGAAAGATGTTCTACTTTCCAAAAGAAGACTGCTTCTGCCTTTTTTTTTGTGCCTTCTCCAGAAGATACAACCTCACAACCTCTTAGCTACTGGCACCTCATAGGCAAGACCTTTCTAAGTGTGAACTGCACACGGGCACAGAATTGCTTAGAAACATTGCTCTCTAAAAGAAAGGACTAAGTGCAATCCTTGTGTTTTTCATTTCCCTCCTTCCAATTATAGTAGTGCGCTGTCATTTTTTTGATTTATTGGAAAAAAACTCTGATATCTTCAAACTTCTACTTTGCAGTAAGGTGTTTAGCGGTTATGCGGGCATTGCATAAAACATGTCCATTTTATAATTATAACATTCATAGCATATTTTTAAAAATCTATTAAAACATGTTTTTCAATGAAATATGATATTTTAGAAGAAGTTTTGGAAGAACATTGCCTTCTTGGTGTTGCTTTTTCACCTTAAAAATGGTAGTTCTCAGTTTTTCGTTTTTTCCAATTACGTCTTTTTCCAAGGACTCTTCTGAGACTACAGTCCATTTCCTGCCCAGTTCCAGCTGATTGTTATTATTTTAAAAAATTCTGAAGATTATGTTATTTTTTAAAAAACAAAATAAATCCACTAGTCCAATGTGCCTGCCGATTAGGGACTTAACTCAGAATCCACTGAAGAAAATAGGAGGTTTGTGGATTGCAGTATGAACAACTTTTAGATCAAACCAATTCAATTAGCTGCTTTTGCTGTTTTGATTGGGAAATGGTATTACAGTGTTGCTGTGCTTATTTCAGAAAAAATGGCGTGTTTATTGTTGTTTTTTTAAACTGGAGATTTGTTGTGATTTAAAGAAGGAAAATGCAGTTCCTAAAATGAGACCTTCCAGGCTGTTTCAGTCTGCAGTAGGTTTGCAAGCCTGAATTATAAATTCTGGAAATAGGATGTCATGGTAAAAAAATGCATGGTGAGCCTTATGTATAGTTCTGAATGAGATCTTATGTGATATTTTAGCTGATGACATTGTAATGGAAGATGAACCACAGATGTGGCTGGAGAAGGTAGCTGCAGCCAGAGCTGTGCAAACCATTGCACTGTTTCAAATTCTCGTTACTTGGCCACAGAAGATTATTTTTTTGCAGTTAGATGGGAGTTCAAACTCAAATGCCTCTTTTGCAGCCAAAGAGTCAATCCTTTCGCTGAAGATTAGAGGGCAAGGGGCTCTGGAAATGCTGCCTGCTGTTACTCAAAGTATAAATTATTAGCACTATCAGGATTTCATCCCAGGAGGTGAAATTCAACCTTCCTTACCACCCCACCAAACTGGAGTAACTGAACTGTGTGCAGAGAAATGCCTGAAAGGGGGAAAATGGATTGTGCCTCAGTGCTGCTGTTATACCCCTTCGTAGGGAAAAAGACTGTTGTATGGCACGGCAAAGAATATTTCTACAAAAAGTTCCAAATATATATTCTATAAACCAATGAGTATCTGTCTAAATGTGAAAAACATGCAGAAAAGAGTTCCTTATAGTAACCGTGAACACACAGAGAAAAATTATAAAGTCACAAAATGAGATACAACTAGAAAGGAATATAATAAGAAAGTTTTTGGTAAGTGCCTTCTCTACACAGGAAAAGACCTAGGAAAGATTGCATCTGTCACTCAGCAAAGAGAGAAAGCTTTTGACAGATCACCCTAAGAAAGCCTTTTTTACTTTCATCTTTGCTATGAGAATCAGCTGTGATCAGACTGCAAAAATAATCAAGACCAGTGTCAGAACAGTGGGAGCTCTGGCTACATCAGGAAGAAGAGTTTCAAGAGCACTTAAAAAGCACATAGATAAGGTCAGGGCATTACACTCATCTTAGAAGAATTTCAGAACTACCAGTTATCATCCCTGAAGACCTGTGGAGGACCAGTGGTTTCCAGAAGACTCAGGCCAGTGCAAACACAGCAGCTATCTTTAAGATGGAAGGGTGGGAAGGGACCATTGGGTCATCTTACCTTCTGTTGATATAAAAATACTGGAACAAATTAATCAAACTGTCTGTAAGAACCTAGAATATGGGTTTTGGAAATGAACAACAGACAACATGGATTTATGCAGGATAAACTATGTCAAACCTACCTAATCTCATTCCATGACAGCGTGACAGACCTTGTGCACAGGGAAGTCGTATATCTTGCCTTCTGTAAGCTTCTGCCACTGTCTCACGTAACAGTCGCATGTAAATGAGCTATGGGATATCCTCCAGATGACATTACTGCAGGGGGCTGGAAAAGGTCAGAAAATCACACTCCAGAATGATACCTTCATGGCCCATTGTCAGGCTGGAATAACGTCTGGAGTAGGTCCTGGGCCCAGCAATATCCAGTACTTTTATTAATGTTTTAGAAGGTGGAACAGTAAATACTTTGCGTGATATCTGCAGATGGTACCAAGCTAGAAGGAACGGCAACAGCCTTTGAAGACAGCATTATAATACAGAATGATCTTTACAAACTGCAGAAAGAGTCTGAAAAAATAGGATGCAATTCAAGATGAATCAGTGCAAAGTTGTCACTGATGCATAATCAGCTGTTCAAATATAGGATGGGGACAATTGATTACAAAGCAGTTCTGCAAGAAAGCATCTGGGGTTACAGTGAATTAGAAGCTGTACATGAGTCAACTGTGTCATGCTATTGCAAAAAGGGCATATGTCAAACTGGGACATACAAAAGGGAGTGTCATGTGTTAGACATGTGAAGTAATCCCACTTGGTGCTGGGAAGATTTCAAACGCAGCACAGCACCCAGTTTTTGGCGCTGCACCTCGAAACATATGTTGTCCAGCCATGAAACAATGAAAATAGTGCCAGGTCCAGAAAACACGACCTACAAGGAATGATTGAAGAAATTGGGGTTGTTTGGTGACTACATGTAATAGGGCTTCAAATATATTAAAAATTGCTGCAAAGAGGAAGGAAATAAACTGTTCTCCATCTCATTTGAGAACACCATAAAAAGAAACAGACAGGTTTCCAAAAAGCCTTCAATAGCAGGCAAATTTTCAAGGCCACGAGAACAGTTTGCCCAGAGGAACTGCAGAATCTGCATCGTGTTGGTCAAATGTGCCTCAAGAGTGAAACAAGCATTGTTAATCCTACCATGGGCAGAGAGGACTGCACTGACAACTCACCAAGGGACTTTGTTTTCTGTAAGGAATCCCCTGTCTGTCTGTCCAGTTGATTCATTCAAAATTATTGTAGTGCCATTTTTTTTAAAACCATTTTTTTCCCAGTAATTCTGAATAAGAAGGAAGTAAACATTGAAGCTGACAATGTCATTAGCTGGCAATATTATGACATACTAAAAAATTTTCATTTATCAAATCCAAATAATTTCTAACTTTTTTTTTTAGAACTTGTCAGAATTTCCACTTTTTCTTTCTCTGAAGTTGTAGGCAAAGCATGAAGGGAGTCATCAACTCCAAGACGAATTTCATTGAGGATGAGTTACGTACCCACATACACATAATTTCTAGGAGAAAAAAAAAAAAATGATGCCCCCGCATTTAAGTATCAGCATAGCAGCTACATAAAGAAAGACAGAAAACAAAACAAGTAAGACAAGACACTTCAAGCAACACAGCGGAGTTCGTTGTGACTAGTCTGTTATCAAAGTCAAGTACACGAAGCGTATTTTGCCCTTTATTGTGTACACAGATGTCTGTAAACTTTACTGTAATGTACAAAAAATCACAGACATAATTTTGAAAAAACAGACCAAAACCATCCCAAAGCTATAGCAATAGAGGATTTTCACTATCCCAGATCACAGTATTGTTCCATGTAATCTGCACCTGACCAAGAAATTGGAAAACTTACAAGAACATACCTAGTTGATTGTATATTACTATATTTGTGGGGAGAAAATTCCTTCCTGATCCCAGTGGTGAATTCAGCTCATGCCCTGAAGCATGAGATTTGATTACTCTTTTTTTGAACATGCATAACTGCCACTGCTATTACTGGTCATAACATTTTGTCAGGAAAGAGAAATATTATTCTGCAATGTAATAAAAATAGATAAAATTCCATATAGCTTCAGAATCATTTGCTACATTTCCAAAGTAAACATTAAGCACCCATCAAGATTATTCCATTGGATAAGCCAAGGAAGCCTCCAGTGTTATCTGTTCATTTTATTATCTCTAATTTTCAAGTGTGCAAAAATGCTTTCAGTAAATATTATGGGTTCTTCCTGTGCGAAAAGAGATGCTAAATGACCTTCACCAACTTAGTTATAAATAACAGAAGCAGGGAGCACACAAACGCTGTATAGTTTCAGCGCTATTCAAACCTATCAGCGAATTCTGACCAGTGGATAAAAATGGACACCAGATTCTGCTTGCTTTTTTCCCCCTTCTTCATAATCCCACCCCAGTTCCCTCTTGAAAGGCATTCTGTTCTGTCAGCCATAATGGCATCTGCTGGTGGAGACAGGAAGCCATAAATCTGTAGGGTTCCTCTCGACCAAGCCTTGTTAATGCTCCCATTTATCACTGAGGATAGGGTGCCATCTCACTAGTGCTCTACTCAGAAGTCCATCTTCTCAATTTCCCCTTCCCAAAGGAGTAACCATTTAAAGTAGTGACTTTCTCATCTTGCATGTTGAGACTGAAAACGCCACTGATACAAATACCATACCCAGTGTGTAGCACTTGGATTTAAGCCATGAGTCTGGAGAACAATAGCTGCTACTTGCTGATCCCAGACTACACTGAGACACTGCTTTGCTTACATGTAGCGCTTGCATCTTTTCAACTTGCACAGAAGTAGCAGAGGCTGGATAGCGAGGTTAAAATCTGAGGGGACTCTGTCATTTGCCCCCTCTCCCCGATGCCTGCAAGTGTCCCAACACACCACGTCATGTCCCACGGTTTGGAAGAACTGTTAATAAAAACATCACTGTGTTAAAACAGCATTTAATACACAATTCTTCATAATAAACAAACTATCCTAATCAGAGGTGCAGTATCTTTCTGTGCAGCCAGGGAGGAGAGGAAATATAAAACCAGCGAGGAGTATCTCAGTTTTTCTGATTTGGGAACCAAGGTGAAGAGGCTGAAGGGTTCAAAATCACAAATCAAGGCAGGACGAAATGTGAAGAGAAAATCCTAGTTTGCCACCCTGCTCCTGAACTACCTGATCCAGGTCCAGTGCCACACTTGCAAACTAGATACCGTGTCACTTCTTCTCATCACAGTGCCGGGATAATTGCCCCGCTGCTGCGGACGTTGTGGCCCCTCTTGGCCCCGTGTTTACACCTGCCTGAACTGGAGGCAAAGCAGAAATCCCCTGGTGTGCACCAACAGGATTTTGCGGGTGCTGCACACAGGTGCAAGAAAGAGGTCTGTGCAATTCTGACTGATTCAAGCAGAGCTGTTCATTTCTGAGTGAGTTATGCTAGGTAGAAGTGGAAAAATGAGTATTTTATAGTAGTGTTATGCTATTTTATCTTTCGAACTAAGCATTTGCTTGCACCAATAAATACTTCCAAATTGCTTATAAAAATTCCTAGAGTTCATACAGGGAAAGCTATCAAATAATTTAAGCGAAATCAGTTAGGTGGACACTTTCATAAACACAATCTCGTATTAGGCTGCTAAATACAAAGGTCACTCAGGGGTCTTCCCGCAGAAACTCATTCCCTGCCCGAGCCGCGGGACTGCGGTTTGCAGATCGCCGGTGACACCGGCTATAACACAGCGGCTCTTGCTGGTGCTTCCCAACAGAGCTCGATCTGAAGGATTGATTTTAGAGGGATGCAAATTGTTCCTAGTAAACCCAATAGTTTCACTATAAAGATACAAATGCCAAAACAGAAACAAACAAACAAAAAAAGCATCTAAGAGCTCAGTTCCATAGGAAACTCCGGGATTCGGCTATGGGGTATTGCAAACTCCACTTTTCAGAGGTCTTACACAAATGATAGTTGAACATCTAGAAGTTAATCCATCCCTTCAGCCCCAAGCCGCTTTTAAACCCTCCAGGTGACAACAGCAGATGTGGGAAAAAACCCCGCAACGGCTACGCGGGGCCGGGGAAGGCACCTCGGCGCGTCCCGGGGAGGAAACCCGCGCCGATCCCCGCACCGTGGCCTGGCAGGCGGCTGGGCGCTCTGCAGGGGTCGTGCGGGACACCGCCCCCCGCAGAAGCACCCGAGGGCTGTACCCGATTCCCCCCCCCGATCCCGGCGCCGGGGGGAAGCGGGAGAGCAGCGGGCGCCTGAGCAGGACTGGCCAGCCCTGCCCGCCCGGTGCTGCGGTGCTGGCTCGCTCCCGCAGGGCCTCCAGCGAACCCGTGGGTTTCACCCGAACTTGACCGAACTTCGCGTGTCCGCCGGACCCAGCGCGGGGGTCACCGGCGGGGCGAGGAGGAGGACCACGGGGGCGGAGGCCGCCGCTTCCCGCGGGCGCCCGCACCTGAGGCGGCCCCGCGCGCCCCTCAGCCG